>Ga0131853_10004422_pt1 | contig 25212 bp, 10 predicted proteins | sample TergutLab28metaG_FD_92764 | JGI IMG/M metagenome (GOLD analysis project Ga0131853, IMG submission 92764) | Labiotermes labralis P1 segment gut microbial communities from Petit-Saut dam, French Guiana - Lab288 P1 (version 2) (version 2) | ecosystem: Host-associated > Arthropoda: Insects >... | reverse complement strand
GCTGTCTGTGGGCACGCTCGTGTGGGTAGGTGGCTGTCTCTGGGCACGCTCGTGTGGGTAGGTGGCTGTCTGTGGGCACGCTCGTGTGGGTAGGTGGCTGTCTGTGGGCACGCTCGTGTGGGTAGGTGGCTGTCTGTGGGCACGCTTGTGTGGGTAGGTGGCTGTCTGTGGGCACGCTTGTGTGGGTAGGTGGCTGTCTGTGGGCACGCTTTTTAGTGTCTCCATCAAATAAAAGTGCACGCCTGTTCGGCATTAATATTCTGTTTCTGAAAATTATATTTGATTTCGTGAATTCTCTCCACTCATGAGTCTGTACCATGTAATATTTTGTTGTGTTTGGTAGAGGAATTACACAGAACATTTTTGTGTTTGGTCTGCAGTAATGGCAGAGAAAATCAAACACCACTAACATATATTTGAAGGGAAATAACTGTCGATCCGACCATCGTCCGATCTATGCAGCTGCAGGAACTCAATGAAGTATTTGCGCATTCTCCCGAGAAGAACAGAGGAATACCTGCCGAGAGCCACAGCACTAACGAGCCGGCCACAAATTTGTTACTATAGGGAAATATCGGTTACGTTGGCTCCGGATCTTATTAACCCGCATGTCCGGTTGCGGTGACCCTCTGATTATAACCAACTGGTCTTGTGGCTCAAGCAGTGAAGGTGGAATTGGCCGTTTGGCCTTGCTTCCAAACTGCACCATACTATTGTACACTGTTCCAACAAAACGGGGTCCTTTAGCCATATACCAATAGGTCACAGTGTCAATCCGGCCCTTTCACTTTGTATCTCGAAACAAATGTCGGCAGCGGAAGTGTGTAAATACAAATGTCTTTGTTTTAAGAAGATTAACTGGGAAAAAGTCTCAACTTAGTTGTTATTGACATTGGTTCAGTTCTAGATCAGTTTCTTCCTTGCAGTGTTACGTAATATTCAGGGGAAAACAGTAATAGCCCCGTATAAAGGACACTGGAGGAACCCGAAACTGTTATAGTTTGTTGGGCTACGGGTAAACTACATGCAGTCAATTCTTGATGCGGTCTGCGAAAATTCAACGATTGTTTATAGCACCACTGCTACGATAGTGAAGGAACACAAACATATAAGTAGTGATTTTCTCTAACGATAATTTTATACATTATAATGAATAAATAATGTGGGAACTAACGCTCCAGAATATTTATGCCGTGTGTAAGAAAACCCACCTCAGCAAAGACATTATTGCTTTTAGAAATGTGGCACCACCTAATTTGGTATAAAGAATATTTCTAGGAACCTGCTGTCCCCACCATCCTTCCATCTTGAAAGACAGGAAAGCAGCGCCTTTCTCCAAAAAGTCGCTACGCGTCTATCAGAATATACGTAGGTGACATAGCTAAGATTACGCTTCTGAATTTCATCTTCATCAGAGTCTCAAATTTCCCTACGATCATCAGCTCCGTTTGTTTCGTCCTTTTGTGACATCCATTTTATTATTTTCTTCCTATTTATTTTTAGTTTTCCATATGTTCTTTTTGTAAGCTTTTCGTACCAAACTTCTTAAAGACCTTCTGATTTATCCTCATGCGACTGTAGTTACATGCCGAACCTCAGCAGATTAACCCTTTAAACGCCGAATTAAATCCCATCTGCCATTTGCTGGCATTATTACGAGCTCACCATATTCTCCACGTTAGCAGGATGAGGGTTAATGATTCCTCTATCGTAGCAGCACTTGACGATTTTTACAACAATGTATTTCTTCATTTTTAATGTTCTGAACTGCTCAATTCTTACCTCGTAGCCTCAGATATTCTCTCTCACCTACAGTTTTCAGGAACTTGCAATTTGTGCTGTGTAAAGTGGAAGGGAAAAGAGTGACCCTCCTTTGCATACAAGAATTTTTCACCGCCCCGATTGCTTTCTAGTAGACTCGTTCTTTATCCCACCTTTCTTACATCAGCCTTTGTATCCAGTGCTGCCCATTCTTGTATCGTGGAAACTGAGGCGGCAAGTTTTTTCTGAAAACTACGCATATTTCATTCCGGAAGACTAATTTTTAAATCTACCGCTATGAATTTCTCGAAATTTATTTGGGAAGGGCCGGTTACGAAACAGGTTTACGTGGAATTCTATTTCGTAAACAAATAACAGAGGAACATCGCTCATACAGCCCTGACTTTACGGGATTAGCTCCCGTTTCCAGGGTTGAAAATAAATCTTGGCCACCAGGAATTTGAAGATATTACGATTTACAAAAAGAGCGAAACGATATTTCAGATCACATGATATAAACTTTGTAACTGTGAACAGAACACACCGTCCCACAATGTGATAAATACTTCGAGTGCGGCCGAGAGAATATGGAGGATTGTTAGGTTAGAAGGGCAAATAAATGTGAATTGCTCGTAAGAGAACTTAAAATATGAGTTGTTGTCTCGGCATCATATGTGTAACGTCATAGTAGAACATTCCTGTATTCATAGCAAACAAAGTGAAACATTCAAAACCAACTACATATAATTACGGTAGGTAAATTTGCGGGCTCTTAATATTCCTTCATTAGCTACGTATCTCTCAGCTTTTCAATTGGAAAGTTTACTATGGCTTTGTTTCCTTCTGTCTGGTTTCTAGGATAAGGATTTTTGAAGCTTTATCTAAATTATTTCTCAATGCTTTGGTTTCCTGGCATTGAGGCTTGGCCTATTTATGACAAATGAATCCAAGTTTTTCAAGTTCATACCCAACTTCATTTGACATAGCCTGTAGATATGGACTGTAATTTGTAGGCGGTTCTGACCAATCAGTAGGTCAGAGCGTCAGAGGGATGTAATTCCCGGAGTTACCCCATTCACAGTGCCAATACACAAAGCGAACATGTACAGTCAGCTTTTGTCACTATTCGACCTCGTGGCTGTGGGCACAGAAAACATAAATTTATATAATTTTATAGGTCCGGTAATTCAATCTCCTGTAGTTCAGAGGTACCCGTACAGGCAGTTACAGTAACTGAGCAGCCAGTAAAGTAAATCGCTGCTGTAACCCTCGGGTTAAAAGAGTTAATATCTACGCCTGCTACTGCCTTTTCTGTTAGCCCCTTCATTCCATTGCATGTTGTCACCACTTTCTTAGTTTTACAAGCAACCGCTTTTCAGTAAGATTGTCAAGCAAAGACTCGCAGGTACGTGTGTGTGTATGCATGTATGTGTGTGTGTGTGTAAGTATGTATGTATTTATGTATGTATGTATGTATGTATGTATGTTTGTATGTATGTATGTATGTATGTATGTACGTACGTATGCATGTGTGTATGTGTGCACGTATGTATGTATGTATGTAATTTCCTATTCAAACAAATTATGTACCTTAATGTACGTGCATTTAATGTCATCCGACCATTCGAAGTGAAAGAGGCCTTTGTCATCGTCAGTAATCAATTTAGCAAATACTTTTAATACGTTTTGGATGCGCCTGTACCCATGCACCAAATTCCTTCTTATATTTCTCACCTGGTCAAGAGGATCCCCACATTTTATGGAAGCGGGTTGTAAGAGCTTTCCACTCGTCCACATCCTGAGGCAGATGAATGAAGTTCACGCTCTCGCGTAGATCTTCCTGAGGAAATATTTTAATATGGTGATACCGGACCCCGACGAAATTCAGCACCAAAGTCGTGGCCGAATTTGACGCCAAGGACGAGAATAAAGTGCAGTCAACCCCCAGTAAAAAGCCCCCCGTTTTTAGCGCCACCCTCCCCTTGCGACCGTGAAAGTATGTGAACATAAATTCCTTATTACACCGTACGTCTATTTAGCCAGTCGCCTTATACAGCCACACTCAACATACTGCCACAGATTTCGGTTAATATATAGTGGTGCTAAATCGGCGGTTGGTGTGTGTACATACACTTATATATATATATATATATATATATATATATTGCGTGGAAAAGTAAATCGAAATATGTCAGAAACCGAATTGTTTCCGACGTGAATAAATAAAGAAAACTGGCAGAATTGAAGCATTTTTCGCATTAATCATGGCTAATAACCTAATTATGTAACCTAATCTGAAAAACTAAAATTATCGAAGGTAATATATGGAACAGCACGAAAGTGAGCATTTATCTTAAACGAACAAGAAGTTCAACTACGAAATGCAGAACCAAATCACACAACAATAGCATCATAGAGGTAGCAGCTCATGTGCATGACTGAGGGTGTGGTACCGGGGTGCTGATAAGTCCTTAGCCCGACCAGGAAGGAAAGAAGCTCGGAAGCATGTCAGGGACACGCGCGATTTCAACAACATCGAGACGCGAGCTCTCACCAAGCTTTTTTTTTTGCAAGGCAAGGCACCGAAGGAAATTCGCACCATTCTGACAAACATTAGTTTGTTTCCTTCCTGCTCGGGCTAAGGACTTATCAGCAACCCTACATAAAGATGCCTGTAAGGAAACACGAACTTCATCCTGACGCATAATATGTTGAGCACATTTCTGAATATTTTTCATTGACATAATCGTTTCGTCCGCGCTGGGACCCTGCAGTCGACTCAACCTCTTAACAAAAGTGAGTACCAAGCATATTTATTGAGGGGTAAGGTGGCCAGTGCTTAGTGCTGACAACTTAACTACCTTCACCAGCCGACTGCCTAGAGCGTCTGGGATCCTCAACCTCCTGCAGCCCCAAGTTCCTGTCGAGGCCTCTACAGGGAGATTTTTGTAAGACAATGCTGTCTGTAGCTTAGAGTGTATAGTGTCGAGTGATGGGATGATTAGTAAATAACATAATTTTGAAGGATGCGTGTGGATTCGGCCACTTCCTGACAGTTACTTGGACATTAATCACGACAGAAGTTTCCCGGGATGAATTTTGAAAGTGGAATCTCCCAAAAATGAAACAGGAGTGCCGTCAACTTGACATCTGTGGCAAAGATCTGTAGGAGGATCGCCGGAATAACAAGCCACCTACCGACCGGAAGGGCTGGGAACTATCGTTAAAGTAATACAGCCGAGACAACACAGCTTGTGCTATAACAAAGCTGTAGTTTTTCTGTATCCTCACAAAAGTGTTGTAGACAAATTGTGAGTTTCTCCGTAATGTTTACGCCATGTTTTATGTTTAATTATTTACATCACATTGATGATATCTTTGTAGGGAGTACTTTAGCAGCAAGTACGATAGACCAGGTTGATTTAGTAGTACTACCAGCCGATACGCCGGTTTCAGTGTCCGCGCGGTCTAAGCCGTAGGTCTGCGGCCACCGCCTGCTGAGAATGTGGGTTCGAATCCCACCAGAAACAACGATGTCTGTCTGTTTTGAGTATTGTGTATTTTCAGGTAGAGGTCTCTGCGGCGAGCTAAGCACTCATCCAGAGGAGTCCTGCCGACTGTGGTGCGTCGTTGTGTGTGGTCTAGAAACCTCGTGAACGAGGAACTCCTGACCCACTGGGGGGACTGTCGCGCCATAAACAATCAAACAAAACCAGCCGATACCCTTCTGCTGTACGGTCAAAGCAGTAGGTGTGAGGGTGCAGCCGCTCGATTGCAAGGATTGTGGATTCGAATACCTCTGAAAACATGGATGTTTATCTCTTGTGTTCTTTGGATGTTGTGTGGGTAACGACGTCCGCGACGAGCTGATCGCCCGTTCGCAAGTTCCCTATCGTGCAGGTGTGCCTAGTTTTGTGTTATCCAGCAACTTCAGAAGAGGCGACTAGGTCTGATTTGTGTTGCAGCGCCCAAAAAGTCTAACACTATAAGGCCGGTGAAGGCCTAGTTCGACTCTCCGCCGTTTTATTTATCTATTAATTCGTTTTTTTTTGGTTCTCATTGGTCTCTTCAGACGATTTTCCAAAACTCAAACATTACAATATTTATGTTCATCTTACATTGCACTCTGTTTTATGTAACTAATGCGGTAGAAAACTGGTCGTAAAATAACTAACACGGCTTCTATGTATAGGTTTTCTTTCGTTCTTAAAATAAACAACAATTATGTAGCTGAATATCGTTAAGTGGCTGGTTTTGTGGCGGAGATAGCTGTATCATTTTATAGGAGAAAAAATAATTTGAATAAAATATTTATGTTTAAGTAGTTAAAGATGCGAAGCATATATGTTGGACTTGCATGGAAAGAGAAAAGGGAAAAATGTAATATTGTTATAGGAAATTGCTCGATATAATGAGGAATTAGTAAGTTTTTATACCTGAAAATAGTTAATGTCACAAATAAAACACAAGTATAAAGTTAAAGACATTTGGTCAAAGTAATGTGTAAGTTAACAGCATGAAATAAAAAATTATGATAAATGAGTATAATATGAAGGAGATAACCAGATGTTAAATTTAGCAGTTCCACTAGCCATTTAGTAAGAACCGAACTCAATAATAATAATAATAATAATAATAATAATAATAATAACTGACCGAAAAAGAAGCCGAGGAGATTCTAAAATATAAAGACCTTGCAACAGAAATAAAGCGCATGTGGAATGTACAAACAAATGTGATAAACTAAAAAACTAAATTCCGTGGCCTTAATCCGCACGCGAATTATACCGACAGAGGGGCCGCCGCCGGTCGGCGAAGTTAGTGCCAACTTTTGCGGATAGAGGGGTGTCACGTGGTCAGCGCAACGGGTCCCCACAGCCGTTAATCTCTGTTTCCTAGACCTGGAGCCTCTACTTTTTTCATTCAAGTAGCTCTTCAATTGACCTCACGAGGCTCACGAGGCTGAGTGCACCCCGTTCCAGACCCACTACTACTCAGAAAATCTGGTAGTGCCGGGGATCGAACCCGGAACCTCTGTATCTATAGGCAGAAACTCTGACCACTAGACCACAGACCAGTAATAATAGGGACAACTGGAACCATCTCAAAATCATTCATAAAATGCTTGAGAAACATACTGGGAAAGCAAGAAATAAAAAAATTACAGTAACAGCCGTACTGGACACTACACATACTTCGGAAAGCACCGTTGTAAAAATACAAAACATTCAACATGTGAAGTAACATTACATGTACAATAAATTGTATCTACAGAATTTCTGCAACAATGTATACTTTAAAACATGTTGTTATAGAATTGTAAATACTTTGAATAGAGAAGGTATTTAATAATAATAAAAACAGCAACACATACTTCGGGAAGTATTAACATAAAATACAAAACATTCAAAATGGGAAATAACATTACACATAACATAAACTGTAAATACAGAATAGCTGTAACAATGTAAACACTAAAACCATGGTTTGCCTCATGTACGTAATTGTAAACACCCTACAAAAATTTGATTAATAATAATAATAATAATAATTGATATTTTAAGCAGTAATAGTGTATTATTCCTACTGCACTAAAGAGTTTGGTTTAAAGTGTAGCACATTCCAGTATTAAAGATTACTGCAACTGTATTTTTATATACGTTCATGTCTTTTTTTCGTGTTTGAACGATAAGAGTCCGCCCGAAGCACCGCTAGCCTTACGTCATATGCCGAATCTCAGGAGGTTTAACAGTCGGTGAAAGAAGCGAGAAAAAGATTCACTGTGAAAGTAACATATAGAAAGTGTAATAAAAGTTCACTAGTTCTACAGCAGATGCTGAAAACTTTGCCCTCCTGACCGAATGCGCTCAGTATGACCGCGGAAGAAGAGATTTACTCTCTGGCGTTCTTGCCCGGAAATTGTTGAAATCTCACGGCGGATGTTGCTACTTAGTTCTTCCAGATTGTGAAGATTTTTATACACTTTATCTTTTAAACTTTCTCACAAATAAAAGTCACAAGATCTTAAATCAGGGGAATGTGGGAGCCAAAGACTGCATCTAATTAGGCTACCATTTGAGTTCTCTCGCGCTGCTTTCAAACGTAATTTTAACTGTCGGCGATAACAGATTTGAAGTATGAATAGTCGGGTTTGTTGCTGGTAGGTGCATATCTGTCATCAGTGGTTGAAGCAAGTGTCTCACCAGGTACACTACTGAACCGCGTTTGTTTTAATACAGCTGTATTTCAAATATGATTCTGCTGGAAAATGTTGCAGAAAATTTCTCAGCTCAGGAGACGAGTGTTTCGCAAACATCTGGACTGTGTGTCTCAAAATCCTTATAACCGCGACGTAGTAAGACGTCGGAAGTTAGTGCTATGTAGGAACGTGATATGTTTGCAAGAATAGACTTTTGTAATTAGTTTCTTCATTCCGTAACGATAGAGAAGTTGATCCACATTTAGTGTTTTCTCTGATGAGGCCTGGCTCTCCTTACGTGGAGAGGTAAATTCTCTGAAAGCCGGTATTGGAATTTTGAATATCTAGACTTGTTGATGAATCCTTCTTTCTCACGAAAAACTTGGTTTTCGGTTTGCGATGAGTGTACGCCGTGAGATTTCAACAATTCTCGGTCTAGAACTCAAGAAAGTAAATAAGGTGCTCCGCCAGTAACCTGACTGCATTCGGTCAGAATTGAAGCAGTTTACAGCACCTGCTGTAACACTGGATTTTTTATTACAATTACTAACGGTTATCATCATAATGGATATTTTTCTCGCTTTCTTCGCCGACCGTTAAACCTCCCGAAGCTCGGCGTATGACGCAAGGCTAGCCAGCGTCGGTAGGGCGCTTACCTTCAAGCAGGGGAAAAAAGACCTTTTATTACGTGAAATTATGCACGGAAAGTTCGAGATTCCTTAGTGGAACCAGTTCCTACAGCTTTATGGCCAGCTTGATCTGAGAAGTCTAAACCATTTAATTATATCCAGTAATTTGATATAATAAAAACGGAAGGTTATGCGGTGTTACGACGTGTTATAGAGGACTATTAACACAATGTTTTTTATACTGCAAAAATGTGTATTTTATTTTCTTTGTGCTTAAAAAAGTATACATCCCTGTAGTAAATTAAGGGCTTCCAGGTTTCATGGTGGGTTGCATCCAACCTTTACTTGCAGTGGGTACCAGGGTATGTTCCCCAAGGCGAAAGAGGTCAGAAAGTGAATATAACCTTTCAGGCGTGCATAGTGGTTAGGCTAAAGATACTTGACATTCTGCCTTCAGTTCCCCTAATTTCTTTACTGTATAGCGCCCACTTGTGAATAGGGACAACCCACGTTTCCCTTTGCCCTTTATTCACTGATGACAATGTTGTATGTTACACCTAATTTAATTTGTTTTCTCCATCATTGCCACAACAACGCTTTTCTCATTATTATCTGTTGAAACTGTTCTATAAAACGTGATAAAGTTGTCAGAAATCCTCCTTCTTATTCAGAAAACAGTATATTACACTTTTAGCTCAGAAACCAGCGAGAGTTTCTTAAGTACGTCGAAGTACGTTCTGGAGTACTACAGTATAGCAAGTTACGATTTATCCCTTCTACATGATTTCCATTTCACCTTCCATAACAGTCTTTTAAGTAAAACTGTTCTTCCAAGTAAAATTTGTTTCACTGAGCCCCATTCCATGAAGACTACGAGAAAGTGGAGATACCACCACGTATCCTTGATCTATGCCCTATATAGAAGAGAGCGGTTGGTTATCATGCCTCCTGAAATAGCTCTATCTGTACCCTCTCAGTTGAGCCCCCGCTGCGCAGTATGTATGCTGCGGGGAAGAGAAAAATCTCTTGCCCCTACCTAGAACCTAACGCCAATTTCTCTGTTAACCAGTCCGTAACCTAGTTAGTAGAGCCCATTTTGACAGAACGAACACCGCTGAAAGTGATTACCCGATCTGAACCCATAGGTAGTCGATTGCATTGTTACGGTGAACTAAAACAAGATGTTCGATTGGAAGCAATTTTTCATTCACTGTGTAGGAATAAATCCGACATTTACAGCTCTGCTGCTGTCACAAATAAAAAATGAATAGGATAGTTTGCTTGCTGCTAATCCGGTACCTTTTGTTCCTCTCCCCAGCAATAACCGAGTGTCCCTTGCATGTTTATAGAGCAGATGGACAGCTGGTGGGTGTCATGTTAATGCCTGCAACCCCCATCCCATAACACCCAGCAGAACACACTGACAACACTCGACAGTGGTTGGGTGGTTTCACAACGAGGCAGCAGTTGACATTAACGTTTCACAAACATTAGCTATATGGACGATCATAGGGTTGGATATACTAGCACGTGGACAGTGGATTGGACAACAGAATTGTGTGGTCACATGGAACGTTATCAGTGGCGATTACAATCTGGGTCAAGCCAAGTTCTTAGAACAACCGAATCAGTAACATATACCGGTGCGAAAAAAAATCTTTGATTTAAAACTAAGCTGATGTATTTCCAGATTTATAATTTTTATTATATTGCTGTTCAAAGGTGTGTGGGTTATTTAACAACACAGAATAAACTCTGAAATTAGAGATAATTTGTATGTAAGTAACACTTAAAAATTGAATGGGCTCTTTTCAGTTCTGTGAAAGAAGGAATTCAATTGCTATCAGTAGGAAATAAATTTGCAGTAATGTAAGCTCCAACGCCACGAAGCTCTTGGTAAATACGAGCGGAGTGCTTCATGTTGAGTCCGCTTTACTCGGCAAAATCCGACTACCCACTTTATATGCGACTACTTCTGACACAAATTTGATCTTAAGATGATGGCGAAAAGTACAATGTCTGCTTTGAGAATCGAACATAGGCCAGCCTGACCACAGAAAACTAAAGCTGAGAGATTTTGCGTTTGAATCAGCACGAAACACACCAACTGAATGACAGATGTGAAATGCTGCACTTGCAAATGAATGTTGAAGGAAATTCAGGCAAAACTCTGTACATGAATGGTGCTCGATTAATACCGATAATGATTAATCAGTATAGTCTGCGGTGTAAAATTTATATGAAGACATATTGGGGTGTTCTGAGTTATATCACTGGGAACGACACAAAAACTGAAGGAGCCCATGTGGTAATACGGTCGCCGAAAATCGCCAACCAGATTTAGACCCAGAAAACAGCAAAGTAAACACTCACCACCGTGAGAACCTCAAACCTTATATATAACTATACAAAATATATTTTAAATGCAATTTTAAAGTGGGACATTTCTTTTGTGATATAAGGGTAAAGAGAGGAATGGGGACAGTGAAGTTACAAAATTCTGTAAAAAGATTTGGATTCGAGTTCTGAATCGTTTACCTTTTATTATATTCTTTGTTACGTGTTAAATACTCTGTCTATTAACGAATACTGCATTGTATGTAGTTATACTGTACGTGCGTGCGTGCAAAGCCTTCCTAATTGCGTTGTATTCAATGACTCGACCATTGTCGAAAAAAAGCCGCAGATAAGTCGCAAAAATCGCTCGAACATAGAAGCCGTCAGACAGATTGTCAGGTGTCTTTTTTATCTTCACGAACAAGAATGTTGAACTTCTCACTGACTGGAGTATATAAATTCTTTACAGAACGGTTGTGAGAAATTCCTGGTCCTACAAGTTAACGTCAAACCGAATATACTTTAGTATGGCTTTCGCCTCCACTGTTACATTCTGCACAGGAAATGGAGACGGAAGAACGTCGTGCTTGTGACGCTACCGGAAGTAGAAAGACAGACTGTCCGCTCTATATGGCGCCACGACGCCGGCGTCTCTTATTCTTGTAAAAGACAAGATATAATAGTGCCAGAAGCAGAAAGGCACGGCGTTCTTGTACTGCCAGATATATTCACCAAACGTTCCTTCAATGACCGACAGTGGCCCTACACTTCAAGGCACTATCATTATTGTAAGCCACGAAAGACATAAAACGCCTTTTTTTATCTCGGTGTTAGAAATGTTACATTCTAATTGTTCAATTAGTAGATACTTCTGCCGTCGTTAATGTCTTGTATGGAGGTATATTACTCACACTTTCATGTAATAACTCGGTGGTGTTGGTGAAGGAAAACGGAATTTTGTGGAAAATAAAAGACGCTTGGTTGAGTGAACGCTGTGTTAAAATATTAAAATGTTACAAGCATTTTTTCGATGGATATGTTTCCGTATTATTGAAAACTACTGCTACAGCGTAATTTATATAGGGTCCAATTTGATATTCCATGGAGGTTAAAGCGGCCGGAGCGTGGCGTTAACCACCCACCCCATCTAACGCCGAGGTTCAAGAAAGTGCGTAGCTATACATCTACTCCTCCTGTGTGCCTTCATAGTTGATTATAGGTGAACTTTGCCTTTTAAGGCTTATAAAATTCAAGAAAGCCACTAATGTAAGTATGTTATTTGTAAGCGAAGAACAGCTCTGGTGGTTGCCTTTCAATTCTTATTTAAAAAAAATAGTTCGTTCATATGTACAAAATACTTTTCACAACGCGGACTGTTCGTAGTATGATCTTAATAATCTCAAAGGAAGAAATCTGTGAGATAAATGTGTTACTTTATTGAGGTAAATTCTTTATTTGAATCCAATTTTTTACTTCTGCATTTGAAAATTTTGATTACGGTTACAGACAGATAATTAAACTGTTGCTGTTGATACCTACCTTATTTTACGTGATAAACAGATAAGGTAGATAGGTGGCGTGCTACCTAAATAAATTTGCTTTTACACCTCCCTCCCCACATTTGCCCATGCAATGGCCTTCACGTATGAGTTGTATTTATGTTAAGAGAAGTATTCCTAGAATAAGAAAGTGAGATTTTTAAATCCCTTTGCTTAATTATTTCTGAAAGGTAATGTATTTGAACGTCACATCACACATCTATACAACCATTCCTTCCATGATTTGCAACTTCTAACAGACGTATTTATTCGCAGTATCGACCATAGACCGTAGGCGCTAAATTGTGTCTAAACGTGATATAATGTGTCATCGTAAGTTTTTATTATGTTGATGTCTTTATTTTATGCCCCATAGATCAACTTTAATAAGAGATTTACTTTATTCAGCCATATTCAGGAATTTTACGAATATCTATTTTATACTGTAAGCGTATAGCAGTACTGATGAACGCCACGGGATTAATGTTGCTCTAGTTTTTGAGAACTACATTCACATTGTGATGGAGGACATTTTCACGTACTGCTATGAATTGTATTTGCGTTTTACAAAAGGTTTAATATTTACTTTTTCATTTTAAAAACTCCGAATTCGCACTTCATAACAAATTAGTATGTTTTGCGTATTATTCCCATTAATTCATTATAATTTTCAAGAAAAATCTGTACACATTCAAATTTGAGGATACTTTGAAAAGGGAACAGAAGTTTAAAGTGGACAAAAAATTTAAATCACCCTATTTTGATTTGCAAAACAGTTTGCAATGGCACGACGCTATTACTTTCGCGTCCCGTATTATCGGACTTTTTCCCGTTATTACGTGGTTCCTGTCGTTCAACCATAATCGCATTTACAAACTCTGGTTGATGGTAAATAAAGTTAAGTTTGTCAGACAGGCGAAGTATGACGAAGAGTGAACAGAAGGAAAGCAGACAATTAGCGCTAATCTCCTTTACCGTACTGCGACGGAGTTACAGAAGCGTGATTATATAATGACGCACACAAGTCCTTATCAGAGTGTTGTCTAATGACACCGGATATTGTAAATACCGTCAGAAAGTGTTATTTCTTGTTAGTTTTGTTCTTAACAGCTTCTGAGCTTATTAACGGAAATTCGTTAATTGAGTATTGCAACAATGAAGTCGCCGAAGATGCACATAGGTACCAGCTGTCCTGAAAGGTTGGCAATCCCTCTTCTTCTTACTCTTTCCCTTTATACTGACCTGAAAATTTCAGTGCAACCGACAGAAACTGGATACCTTGGTCGATACACTGACCAGATTACGGTTTGGACGACGGAGGAATCAGTGTTCGATTCCCGACATGGCGGCGTCTTTTCTATTCTCTCTCGTGTTCACACGGGATCTAGGGCCGCCCTATCTCCTGGCAAGCTCTTTGTTGCGAATGGTTGGACCTACTGCCGAATACTCACTACCATCTACTGCCAAAGTTAAGAATGCTGACACTACACCTGTATATCCCAATGCATCACTCCTAGTCACCGCCCGTCAGTTTAATCAAAACTTTCTGTACCATACTACTTCCATGCTGTTTGGGATCACCCACCGTAAACACGGGACAGGTTATTCGGGTTTCTTTGCCTTCCTGCAGCTAACACGACCTACTGTTTTTCTAGGTGTATGACAGAAACTGCGTGCGTGTATACTAAATAAGGCATGTTGGTTGGTGTAGGGGAGGTTAATTTTGAACATTTAGTTCCTGTCGTGATATTATGATATAATTTTGATGTTGTTATCACTAACAACACACTGACTTGATGCATATAACCCGCACATTTACTGCTGCACCGCGGCACATATGATGCTGCGTCAGCTCTGCTTGACTGGTTGAATAATATTTTAATCTCAGCTGCAAATTTTCTTTAATTTACCCGCATGTGTATGTTTAAGCGTGTGATGAAACTACGTACTCGTTTGACTGAATAACAAAGTCGTCGGAGTTGACTGTGCTTCTGTTATCAGGAAAATCATGAAAAATACTCCGCTGGGTCCATGACATGGAACGACGTTTTATACTAGATAACAAATATTAGCTCCGTCCAATTGACCCAACATAGATCTTATACTACTTGCTGGTGAGGGTACTGGAGTGCAGTTACAGATATTCCGAGGCCGTTTTCCTTCCTGCCCACACTCCCACTGCCAAAGGACCGAACTCAAAGTCCCTGCACGCTGTGATAGATATGACAACTATTGGGATCTAATTAAGATCAGTTTCATTGTGTTGTTTTCATCATTCCACAGATGAAAATATTTTCTGCTGAAAGCTAATTTTAAAGCAGACATTTACTAATATGATCAGATGTAACAACCCACACAGCATTCTCTTTGGGAGCAGAGGGTAGTTTCCAGGAATTTACTTGTTTCCTTTTATTCGATTGGGTTGGAAGAAGTTTGGTCGATGCCCAGTTTTCTCAGCAATATGACATTTCCGCCAGCTGATCAACCTCCATACATACAGGAAAGAGAATTTCCTGCAACTACGGAACAGTAAACAAGAACGATTATTTACCTGCGTATCTTCTTATGCCGGAAGGGAAAACTTATCTTCAATCACCCGGACAACTTTTAAAAACAGCTTTCCTATAATCAGATCGGAGGTTGTTCAGTTGCAAGTTCATCTGTAGTTCACAGGAAACAGGGTGCTCAAAGGTTGCCGTTTTATTTAAGGATGTCATATCAGTTTAACAGGTTATTTAACCTGAAATGAAATGAGGAAAGTAATCACGCATAGTTCAACATATGATTGTGATTTTTACCCCAATGGAATATAGGCTATTATGAACAACCGCCTCATTACATGTCTTAGGTGGTGCTATCTCCATTAATGTCGAGTAGGATTCATTGCAGACATCTTAAAAGGGTCAAAGATAGGGTCAAGCTCTTCTTGTGAGTGCGATTTCAGTCTTATGTACTTCCCTAGAGTCCTAGAAATGAATTTCACAATGTTAATCACTTCTTTCAAATATTACCCTTTGTGAATAATCTCATTTCCTTTCGAGACGAAAATTTAAAATGTTCCGTCTGTTGAATGGTAGGTTTGTTTCAAGTGACTTCTTTCCTCCAACTATTATAAGTAAGACCTATATTTCCTTATTCATTGCTGACTGCTGTACCGGACTTCTATAAACTTCCACGTTCCAAACTGAGTTGATATAGAGACGGGGCTGCGATACTGGACGCAAGAGGATTCGTAATTTAATCCCCAGAAGGGACAGAGCTTTATCTCTTCTTCAAAAACGTCCAGCCCGATTCTGTAGGCCCTCCCAGCTTCCCATCGAACTCGTATCTGGCGCACAGTGGTCGGATGGTAGTTTTAGGCTGGAGGAAATTCAAGAATGATTTTAGGTCAGAGTAATGCAGGTGTTGTTGCATTCAAAAAAAGAAAACTTTCAAAACAAAGAATTTAAATTGTCTTTTTTAATATAATTTACGTGTAATTAGTTAAAATAATTTGCTCATTAAATGCGAAATTTATGTTTCTAAACAATAATTTACAAAGGTAATCTGACCATAGAATTTAAAATAACGTTACTGAATATCAGAAGTCTCCAAGCTATCCTCCAATGACTCGGAATTGTCCCATGAAAATTCCTGTTCAACATAAGCGTAGAGAAGAAAACCAACTAGATGTTACGGAAAGCTTTATTGCGCTTATAATCTGCTCAACATGTTTCGGGCACTTATATGCCCATCATCAGGAGCTCAAAATTCTACTTGTATTATTGCCGCATATGGTGTGTAATGCCTTGGTTGTTGATGGTCGGCTGTTAGGAGCAAAGTAGCAGGCTATGCGTCCGGGACGCATAGCCTGCTACTCTGCATCACGTATAGAAACATGAAATCTGAAAAGTACAGTTGGTTTTTTAAGTGTTACCGGACTTGAAGCTCCTAATATATTTCTAATTTTTCTGAAAGTCTGAGTATGTGGGAATTAAATGGGTTAGATGGAAAGAGCAACATTTGCAGATACATTCCGCTTCACTTTTGTCAGAACGCTTTCTCTCTTGACCCTCTGTGTATCTTACAATATCTTGTTTCTTGCGTCTTGGGTCTCATCAAATAATTGTCAGACTGGGGGAAAGGATGATGCTGGTAATTTGCCCCATGTATTAACAATCTATGTACACTTATTGGCATGTGGTTTCATGGATATACAATTAAACACAACTTGACACTACGATCTGCGTATGTGTTGAATGCCACTACTCCCGTCACAACCCCATCTTAATATAACATATATTTACTTTACCCAAAACTTCTTGTTTTGAAACACCCTATTGTATCAAAATGACTCGTTTTATACTGTGGTTGATTAATAACTACAGACTGTTTCCAGCTGATATCTCTGTTTACTTACAGTCTCTTGACGGGGATAACATTCAGATTTATTTCTTTTACAATATGTAAAATGAATAGACATTAAAATTTAGGCTTTTGTACTCATTACTTCGTATTCATTTTGGGCTCCAAGTTAAACCTTTGTCAACGAAAATCCCAAGGCTGCCTCTCCAATATATGGAATTGGTGGTTAACGAGATGTAAATAATATTTTCCACTTTTGTGTGTTTGTGCAAAGTAGTTCCTGTTATATCTTTCACCATTCCTGCAGCACCCCGTCTTCCTGATAATTGCAAAGAATGTTTTGCGGCGAGAATACCTCATGTTGATCTTGCCTGTCAATCAGCTGTCATACTTTCCTTCATTTGTTTCTCCTAACTTCATTCACGGAAAGTTTTCCGGGGTCTTCCATACTTCATCTTATTAATGGAACATGCCAGAGGCGTAGTTGGAGCGGAAACGGGGGGGGGGGGTCAGGCGAGTTTTGCGACCGCCCCGGGCAGCACAGTCCAACGGACAACAAAATGGGCAGCAAAATTCAAATTTTTAATGAAAGAGATTGATTTTAGGCACTAAACATTTTTAAAATACTGCGAAAAGTGAGAGGAAAGTTAATAAATAATTGATATTTTATAAAATTTATAATTTCTACTAGGGCGGCTACTGTGATTACTCGCCTCAGGGGCCAAAAACCTAGCGAAGCCACAAGAACAAGCTCTTTAATTCATGGGGTGTTATCGAGATTCGTGCGTCGTTTCTGGAAGCCATAAACATTTATCCAACCATTGAAAATATTTATGGAGGAAAAAATCCCCACAATCTAAACCTAGACTCCCAAGTTAGAACATCTGACCAACTTGCGGCTCTTTTTCGGGCTCGTTTATTCTCAGACGAACACAGCTTAACCCAAGAGAGTATCGGAGGACGCGGACTGTCACTGCCAGCCGGTAACAACCGATGTAGTACTATACGGAAGTACACTTCCAAAATTTCCGGTTACTCTGCGCGTTTCTACAGCTCGGCCAGTAAAGGAAGAATTAATCCAAGACATGCCCTCATCCATGAACACCTGCTTGTACGTATGAGCTTCACTAAGCTCATTTAGCTCGCCAGCTATTTTTATTTCCCTTCCTCTTCAGACTGGTGGCTGAACTAGCATGATCCCCAAAGTTCAATTCGGCCGAAGGCAGCCTAATTTCTTCAAATGCGACAAGATCTTGGCGATGTTTGTGCAGCGTACTTCCATCGAGTAGACATTTTTTGATCTGGAAAACCTAAATTACACCTTCCCTTTGCATAACCAGACTACAAGACAAATATTCAATTATTACTATTTTAGGAAGATCTGTCTCGGGGATCGAACCAAGTGTGACCGCCTCAGTTTGTATTAAATCACAATTTAATCTGTCCAAAATAACATTAATGCACTCTTAAATCTCTTCTGCTAAGTTAATCCAGTGCCTGCCTCTACACTGAATTTCAACACAATAAGGTGTAAATTTATTCTCGTGTGATCGCTGAACACGGACTTACTTCTTAAAATGCTGACGCCATGCAAATCAGCAACTAGTTGTGGATAATATTATACGTGCCTCAAGGTGTATAATTTTTATAACATTTATTCAAGAAATAAAACAAAATTTCCTCGAAATTAATATACATCTTATAAAGATAAAGTGTAACCACACGCCTGTAAATACAATTTCCATTTGCCAAGTAATGAATTTCGTGTTTCAAATAAAACTACATTCGTCTTGCTGTCAGCGTGACAGAACTAAAACTCAGGATATACGCTAAGAGCACAAACAAGACACGAATCTTTCCTGGCTGCTGTCTTGCAGTATAGTGCACTGTTGTTCGTGTGCTCTTCAGGCACTAGTAAGTGGGGGTGCTGAGAAGTCCTTAGCCCGACCAGGAAGCAAACAAGCTACATCGACTAAACTCGGGATTTATTCAACATGCTCCAACGAAGCTCAATACACTTCTTAGTCCGTTGTTCTAACGTTTACAAGCCACTCAAAGAAAATCATAAGTTTGTCCGTCCAACCATGTCTCCGCGGCAGGAATGACCTTCGCGTCGGAAGAAAAATGGCGACTTTTCATTTGTTTTTCAGTCCAGAGAAGAGGTGGTAGTCCAACGGGGCCAGATCCGGAGAATAGTGTGGGTGATCAAGAGATTGGAAGCTCAGGTAGGCCAGTTTCATGTGGGTTGCAAGTGTCCTGTGAGCCGCGGCATTGTCGTGCAAGAACAAGACCACCTTGGTGTTTTTCCTTCAAAATTTCCTTCAATTGCACCAGCAGAGATGAAAATTCTCCATGTTGGTAGTTTGGCCCTTGGGAAGATAATCAATGAGGAGAATGCCACCTTGATCCCAAAAAATCAAATCGAGACGAGAACATTTCCAGCGGATTTTTGCACTCGGAATTATTTGGGGCGGGGCGAGCCGCTATGCCGCCACACCATTGATCGTTGTTTTGTCTCCGAATCTTAGTGATATTACCAGGTTTAGTTCATGGTCACCAATCGCAACACGAAAACATTTAGATGGCGCCGAAAAAAATTCCAAAAGTTGCTCAGACGACTGGCACCGTTGACGTTTTTGATCCGCGTTCAGGCATTTCGGGACCCACTTCGCGGAGAGCTTCCGCATGTCCAAATCTTCACGAATGATGGACCCAACCCGCTCACGTGAGATGTCCAGCTGCTCAGCTATTCATTTAACCAAAATCCGGCGGTGTTCCAAGATTAGCTAGTGAATTTGATCAATAATTTCCGGGGTGGTTACTGTTTTGGGTCGTCCAGGACGAGGCGCATCACAGGTGGAAAAATCACCACGTTTAAACTGGGCCACCCAGTTTGCGACGGTGGCATACGATGGTGCTTGTTCCCCTAATGTTTCTGTCATAATGGCGTGAATTTCCTTCGGCGTATTGCCTTGCAGAATAAAAAATAAACTTGATGAGAGCTCGCGTCTCCATGTTGTTAAAATCGCGCGCGTCGTCTGACATGCTTCCTTTCACACTCTGTAACTAGAAAAGACTTGCAATTCGGCACATGAACAGACCCCTCTTTCTAATGATACTATCGATTGCGTCCTAGGACATTGGGAAGGAGGTCGGACTAAGGACTTATCAGCACCCGCTCGTATAGCTTTTACAGAGGAATGATTCTTGAGACATAAGACATCACTTTTGAAATGTGTGACAATACATTATTTACAACTAGATTTTACTTTGTCCCACTGTACGGCCGCTCTTTGTCCAGGGATAAGCTGTCATGGGTGAAGCTGGCACTCACCTTCATCTTTTGCTGGTGTTTTTAATGCATGGAGCTACATCTCACTTCCCCATGTGTCTTATTGCTGTGGTGCCTAATTATTGAGTGCGAAAAATTTAAGCGTCTGCGTTTACTTATTCTTTACTGCGTGCATTAATATTTCTTACGGGATGTGCAGTAAAGTAACTTTAACTTGTAAAATAACAGAATTATATTATTAGTCTCTATTCATTTTCAAAACATATGGGAAACTGCTAATCAAGAAGGAATGCTACGCTCATGCCAACTACCAGTCACATATACAAGTACACAGACGGCAATATTCACACACCCACACACATTTGCGCACACACACACATTCACAAACACATGTACAACCTCACACACACGTGCACACACACACACGTACACACATGCACGCACGCACATGCACACAACACATGCATACACAAACCCACATGCACAAACACATGCACACACACACATACACCCATGCACAATCACACACACACACATGCACACACATACACACACACATACACACACACGCATGCACACACATGCACACACACACACACCGCACGCAAACACACATACACACACATGCACACACACATTCACACACACACACACATGCACAGAAACATTCAAACACACATGCACACACGCACACACACAAACATGCACACACACACATTCACATACACATGCACACACATGCACAAACACACACACACACACATATGCACACACGTGCAAACACGCACACACAAACACACACACACACACACACACACACACACACTGCTCACACATCCATACATGCACACACACATACACGCATGCACACACATGCACGCACACACATGCACACACATGCACATAAACATACACACACGCAAACATAAGCATGCGCACACACATGCACACACACACACAAACATACACATTCACACACACAGACACACACCGAACGCACACACACACACATACATGCACACGCACACAAACACACATGCACACATACTCATGCACACACACATGCACACACACACACACGTGCACACACACCGCACACACATATGCGCATACACACACATTCACACACACACACACACGTGCACACACACGTGCACACACACATGCACGCACACACACACATATGCACACACGCGCACACACAAGCACACACCGCACACACACATGCACACACATACATATGCACGCACACATACACACACACGCACATATAAAGACTTCAAAATTATACAAATTTTTACGCGAAAATTGAAAAATCTTCCGCAATACGAGATTCTTGAACTCATTTCTATCAGTTTTCATCGTGTCAACAGTGCGGGACCGTTACGAAGTTCGGTATCTATATATAAGCTTTAATACAAGTCTGTAAACATAAACTGTCTGAAACTTAAATCTAATTTGTACACCATATATATAATTGTAATCTGTAGTATTTGTTTATTCGTACTGTGCATTTAACCCTTTTTTGACTGTTTCTTATCTAACCATAAAGACTTTAGTAGCATTACTTGCTGCATATTAATATCAATATAAAAAGCAAAACGAATGGACGCATTTTTTGTGTGCTTAATTGAACTTCGCGTCTTGAAATCTTAGGTTGCAATGAGGATACAGCTCCATGTATTCTTTTTAACTATGGTACTGCCTGAAGGTGAGTGATTATTTGTACCCCCGACAACTTTACTGCCGCGGAAATAGCTTCAAATAACTTTCGATAGGAGACTCGATGGGTCCGAAATTTTAGAGACGAGAACAAAAGAGGCAATGTACGTTCGTATAACATAATGTTCTGGGGCTTTCATGTAACCATTGTTGATATGGAAAAGCGATTAAATAAAATAGGTGGGTTTCTCTCTCCTTGTCTTACTTACCCGGCATCCAAATCGCATATCTTCTGCAAAGAATTAGAGGTACTTTCATCTGTAGCCTGTCTGGATCTACAGTTATTTTGGCATTACTCATAAAGGGCGCGATATTGAACACAAAATGTGTGTTCTGATACTCTCTAAAATGTCTGAAACTTTTCTTATTTTAAGAAGAATTCGGCGAGTTATTATCATAAATGTACATAGTTATTGGCACAAACTGTCCGTTATTCTTGTCAGATATTATTCAAATTGTATTTTCCGGATACAATTTCAGAAAACCTCAAATATAAAATTTCGTGAAATTCTGTCCATTTGGAGCCTCATTGTTCTACGTGGACAGACATACAAACATGGCCGAAACTAATGGGCGCTTTCAGCAATTTAACGAACGCGACCATAAACTCGTGCTCCTGCATGCAATTGAACCACTATTCTTGGTCTTTACAGCCCACAATATAATAAATATACTGAATGAGATATACCAGCTTTAGACTCGTATAAAGCGTGATAAAAACTAAAACGCAGTCCGTTAATAGAACATGCTATCCTGCATGATGTGTTCGTCAGTTACAAAACAGACTAGCCGCCGACGAGGGGCGACATTACTGTTAATGCCAGGATATGGACCTACATAGCTTCGAATCTTTTTTATTAATCTCTTACAGCCGCATATTTTTGAAGATAAGCCAAATATATAAAGTTTTGTTTATGCTTTGTGAGCAGCGAAATTTTAATTAGACCACAGTTCTTGGCAGTGTTCGCTAAGCTGCATTAATATTTCTCCCAAATTTCACAATAAATTTCAGTATTACAATCGGTGAGTTATTACATCATGTTTCATTGTCTCTAACAGGGTAAATGGTGCTAATTTTGCCATGTAATCGTGGAATCCCAATTTAAACTGCACTCTTTCTTTTACTTACGTGGTAAATAACGGCATATTAACACACCTTGGCAAAAAATGTGATAAATATTGAGAAGTGTTTAACACATAGAAAATATTTTTAGAAGTAACAGGAATTTTCGGAACTTGGTTTTGGAAAATGTCTTTCAGTGTCGCTTCATCGAAATCGATTACTCTTAATAAATGTAAAGTTAAAGTTGTCCCTTTGCTTAATTAACTGTCACGTCATAGTGTTTATTGTGACGTCATTTGCTTCTTAACATCTTGCCCTCCTTAACGCCGAAGGAAGCACTCGAGGGTCAGGTTGGATAGGAGGCTGGGTGTACCCTAAAGCCCATCTGGGTTCTGTGGAGAAGAAAAAACTCTTTTGCTACGAATTAACCCTCAATTTTCTTGGCGTCCTTTCCGTTGAATAGTACTTGCGATGACTGAGATAATCCGGCGTAATTTTCTTTTCGTAATTTTAGTAAAGATATGGTTGATGATAATTACAAAGGGCCGCTCAAAATATTTTGGTCTAACGGATAGAACTCTTAGTTACTCTCACTTTTCCTGTGAACTTTGCATGCCGGAGTGTAATTAGAATTAGCGATATTCAATGATAGGAATGTAATTCTTCGGAACCCCAGAATTCCCCTCAAAGAAGACCTCTTTTATTGCTTGCTGTGATTTATCTTTGCCTATGTACTGTCTCTAGGAATGAAAACAATTTAGAAACATGGTGTTTTGTTTGGAATGTGGAGGGGATTTGCTGTATTAAGGCCAAGGAATTATACATGATGTATTGAGCCCCGTGGGAGATTGCAAGTGTTCACCGCGGTGGGCAGGGTTAAGCCTCTCGGGATTGTTTAATAGACAAATTGGCGATAATCTCGCACATTATTGAGCGCGCACACCCACTGCATTGGCTCGTAGCTACCGGCAAGTGGTCACTACTAAACACCAGTCCGTGTTCTGGCAGCGCACGGCACTCTCTTTTTCTTCTGTTGTAATTCTGTACTCTCATCTCCGTCCGTGTATTTGTAGTACTGATCCGTCCACCTCTTTCTTCTTTTTTTATATAGGGTTTATTTATCCATTTTCTTGTATACTGACTTGTCTGTTTAGAGTTTTGTTCCATAAGGTACGTGAACCCCGATGTATGGCATTTCAACTAGCCATTTGACAGTTCACATTCTAGATTGATTTCTAAAGATAACTCTTCAGTTGAACCAATTTTGAATCTAGTATACTTTATATTTTCCGAATAAAACAACTCGAATCCCACTGGACGGATTTTCACGAAATTTGATATTTGAGAATTTTTGAAAATTTGTCGAGAAAATTGTAGTTTCTTTAAAATATGACGAGAATAAGGGGTACTTTACACGAAGTCGTATTATATTTACGATATTATCTCGCTGAATGTTTCATAGAATGAGAAATGTTTGAGACAAAAGTTGTATAGAAAGTCAAAACACACAGTTTCCGTTCGGTAATGTTTTTTTCCCGAAAATCGTGTCGTTTATGAGATTAGGCTTCACTGCTGAATTGTTTTAATTTCTAAAATGTCACATTCTACGTTTTCATCGTTTTTGTTTTAGGAACCTACAAAACGTACGAGTTTGACACAGAATATATAGACAGGCGTATATCAGACACTGTATCATGCGAATTCAAAGTTGGTACATGGTCTGTGAATAGAAAATATCCCGTCAATTACATACAAAATCTTATTCAACATCCTTGTCTCAAGGTCAGCCCCATAAGCAGAGGAAATTACTGGGGATCGTCAGTGTCAGCTTCGACGTAACCGGCCACCCACCGATCATGTATTCTGCATCCATCAAATACTGTTAGCTTTACAAGAAGGAATTCGCTCCTTGGAGTTACGTAGTAGGACTTTTGCTTTATATGAGAAGGACTAAATGCCCTGAATAAATCTCAAGTACAAAATTAAATTCGTTGCTCAACAGAAATATTACAAGCAGCTTGTTTTATTCACGAGATGCTGTGTTCGAGTGGACGACTGACACTCTACAATTATCATGTGAGCTCCTTGGAACTGACCACTTGCCGGGCTAGATTGTTCTCACTAAATTATGTTAGTGCGACTGGCGCGCACTGTTTCTGATGAAGATGTTATGATTTAACCTTTTGGCGCCGGAATTATTTCTTTAAATTTTAGCACATCCTGTATATAAAATGTGAATAATACAGGAACCAAATATGTTAGAATTATGAAACAAACTGCATTTTGAAGAGAAAAAAACGGAGAGTATACACCATGTTTAAAATATT
>Ga0131853_10004421_pt1 | contig 25217 bp, 24 predicted proteins | sample TergutLab28metaG_FD_92764 | JGI IMG/M metagenome (GOLD analysis project Ga0131853, IMG submission 92764) | Labiotermes labralis P1 segment gut microbial communities from Petit-Saut dam, French Guiana - Lab288 P1 (version 2) (version 2) | ecosystem: Host-associated > Arthropoda: Insects >... | reverse complement strand
GCGCATTACAAGTGCGCTGCTCTACCGTTGAGCCACATCAGCACTCGCAGGGTTAATTACCCTACGTTATTTTTGGTTCGGTTGAGGGACACGTTCAATTGATCAAAACTAACTGATTACAAATCAATTGCTCTGCCAATTGAGCTAAAGCGGCGGGTAGTACGGCTAAATTATGCGCCGCACTGCTTGCATACCTTTAAGGTTTTGCCGTCGTCCGATTTTTCCCAAAGGATTTTTACGCGGGTACGGTTGCACAAGGGGCAGGTACCGCGCCAATCTTTGTTGAATTTGGCAAATTTGCCGCGTTTGGGTTTGGGCATGTACAATTCTCCTTTCGTTTACAACCGTCGCATTATAAGGGCATATGGGGCTTGTGTCAAACCCCGTACGCCAATGTTAGGTCAAAACAATTGTATTATGTATGGGGCCGAATATTACCTCTGATCCCCTAGAAATGTAAATCCATTTTTAACAGCATCGAAAGCGTTTGCAGCATATATTTTAAGTCAATCGCTTGGAAGTGCTGGATCGAATCGTCCGAATGTGCGATAAAACGCAGCTTGGCGTTATTTTTATACATCGACAACGCTTCGTCCAAACGTTTAAGCGATTGGAAGTCAACCGTATCGAGCGGCTCCGTGGTCAAAAGCGTAAGATACGGGTTAATGATCGTGGGGTTTACCTTGTTTGCCTGGGAAGGGAACCGTGGTTTGCCGGGGGCCTGCACCGCGGGCACGTTAACGCCGATCATGGGGTTGGAAACCAATACCGACCCCTTGCGCACGGCAACGCGGGCCGCCGTCAGCACGTCCATCGCCGGCGCGCTGACCCACTTGACCGTGCAGTCAAGTTCCTTCTTTACCTTGAAGAAATCCGCCGCGACGTTGTTGTTGGTAAATACCGTAAGCATCTACGCGGGCTTGGCCGATGCCAAGAACTGCTCCATCACGGACAGGGCTTCCTGCTCGTCGTCCCCGTTGGCTTCGATTTTTACGGTTTGGCCCCCTTGCAGGTTTAACGAAATGATGCCCATGATGCTCTTCGCGTTGGCGGTTTTTTCATCCCGGTTAAGGGAAATGCTTGACTTGAAACGGCTTGCGGTTTGCACCAGCAGGGCCGCTTCCTTCGGTTCGAATGACGAATTGACTTGCACGTTACGCTCAATCAACTTAACTCTCTCCTTTTTCGCTTTTCATATACGTTGCAATTTCCTGTATCCTGCGTAAACGGTGGTTGACACCGGATTTGCTGATAGGGGGCGTGAGCATCGCGCCGATTTCCTCCAGGCTTGCGTTGTCGTGCGCTTGCCGCAGCTTCGCGGCTTCCTCCAAGGGTTCGGGTAGGTAGCTTAGTCCCGTCCTTGCGGCGATGTATTCGATAGCTTCGATTTGGCTCAGCGCGGCGTGTATGGTTTTGTTCAGGTTCGCCGTTTCAAAGTTTACCTTGCGGTTTAAATGGTTCCGCAAGTCTTTTTCCACGCGCACGCCCTCGAAGTGGAGGAGGGATTTGTGCGCTTCCATGATATTGAGTATGTCCGCGATTTCGCCCGCTTCTTTTATATATACCGACGGCAGGCAACGGCGCGTGGTTCGTTTGGGGTTGAGGCCGAAATCCCGCAGGATTGCCGTCAATTTGTCCGCTTTATCGGCGTCCGGCGTAAATTCCAAATGGTATGAACGGTTGGGGTCGGAAATCGTCCCGTTCTTAATAAAGCACTCCCGTATAAACAAACGGTTCTCGTCGGTATCCGCCGGAAGTTGGCCGATTTCTTCCTTAACCCGGGCGGAAAACGAATTACTTCTCATAACCTCCGCCCGAATGTCTCGAAGGGTCTTTTTCGATATCACGGTGGCGCAATACCACGGAATGGTCGTGCAATTTCAACGACTGGTATAACTCGTTCGCCAACGCTACCGATCGGTGGCGCCCGCCCGTACAGCCGATACTCACGATCAATTGGTTCTTACCTTCGCTGATGTAGTGGGGGATCGTCAGCCGCAGCATGTTTAGCAGGCTTTCCGAAAACCGGACGCTGATGTCGTGGTTCATCACGTAATCGCGCACTTCCTTGTCCAGCCCCGTAAACTGCCTTAACTCGGGGTTGTAAAAAGGGTTGGGCAGGAAACGCACGTCAAAAACCAAATCCGATTCGTCGGGTATGCCGAATTTATACCCGAAGCTCAAGACGTTTACCATCATGCTGTCGAACGCGGCGTTCTCCACGAATATATTTAAAATCTTTTCCTTCAACTGGCGGGGCAGGATGTAGCTTGTATCGATCACGTAGGCGGCTTGCCGCTTTACGTCCTCCAACAGCACCCGCTCTTTGGCAATCCCCACGCTTACCAGGTCGTTTTTGGCCAAAGGGTGCAAATGGCGTGTTTCTTTATAGCGGTTAAGCAGCACGTCGTTGGCGGAATCCAGGAACAAAATCGTATATGTCAGCCCTTGCTCGCTTAATTCCGTCAACCCCTGCGATAAATCGTCGAACATTTTACCGCCGCGGATGTCGATGCCCAAGGCTACCTGCGTTATGCCCGTTTCGCGCTCCACGCACAGTTTGGCGAAGCTGCCGATAAACGTGGGCGGCAAGTTATCCACGCAATGCCAGCCCGCGTCCTCAAATATCTTAAGGACGGTGGTCTTACCCGCGCCCGACATACCCGTGACGATGACTATACGCATGATACCCCCTCCGCGCTTATACCCATGGATAGCTGTGTCCTACGGTCTTTATTTCCGGTTCGAGCCACACGCCGTACATTTCATGCACTTTATTGCGTACCGTGTCCAAAAGGCGGCATATATCGTCCGCGGTCGCGTTGTTTTTATTGATGGCGAAATTCGAATGTTTTTCGCTTATCATCGCCCCGCCTACGGTATATCCCGTCATTCCCGCGTTTTTGACCAGTTCCCACGCGGCATGGCCCTTGGGGTTCTTGAAGGTGCTTCCCGCGCTGGGCTCCTGGGGGTGCTTGCTTTTACGCAGTTGGTTGAGTTCATTCATTTTGGCGCGGATTTCCTCCGTATTTCCGTACAGCAGGCGGAAAACGGCTTCCAATGCAATCCCGTCGTCCTTTTGCAAGCGGCTGGTTCGGTAATCAAAACCCATTTCGCTGACGGGTACATCGGTTATATGGTCATCCGTTAACAGCGTTACAGAAACGCATACCCCCGAAATAAATTGCTCATATGCGCCCGCGTTCATGTATACCGCGCCGCCGACGGAGCCGGGTATCGCGTGGATAAATTCAAGCCCTTGCAAACCCGCCTTGCAAGCCGCTTCCGCCAATTTGGACAGCTTGACGCCCGCTCCCGCGGTAATATAGCCGAATTTCTTATCGGGCGGCGTATCGACGCTTATTTTATTAAGCCCCGTGGTAAGCACCACAACCCCGCGGACGCCTTGATCAGCGACCAGTACGTTACTGCCTTCACCCAGGAGGGTCATCGGCCAGCTATTTTCGCGGCACAGCTTGCGGATTTGCCGTATTTGTCGGGCATTTTCGGGTTTGGTTAAAATTTCCGCGGGTCCGCCAATTTTGAATGTCGTATGCTTCGCCATCGGTTCGTTTATCAAAATCGCCTCGGCAGGCAGTATCGTGCGTAACGCTTTAATAAACGTCATGAATCCTCATCACTCCACCCGGATTTTTGAATACGCGCTCGGTAAGCGCATCGGCCGCGTTGTAGCCCAGTTTTTTTTGTCGATGGTTGATCGCGGCGGACTCGCACAGTATCGAAAGCGAACGCCCCGGGCGTATGGGTATCGAGTGGCTGCTGACTTTGTTCCCCAATATTTCCGTATATTCTTCGGTTTGCCCCATGCGGTCGTAGATGCGGTTGGGGTCCCACAATTCGAGGTTGATTATCAGCTCGACCGATTGGGTGGGCTTGATCGATTGCACGCCGAACATCTGCATGATGTCGATGATGCCGATGCCGCGCAGCTCCAAAAAGTAGCGGATATTCTCCGGGCATGAGCCGATGAGCGTCTCCTGCGATACGCGGCGCACTTCCACGGCGTCGTCCGCGATGAAACGGTGCCCGCGCTTGATCAATTCCAGCGCGGTTTCGGATTTGCCCACGCCGCTTTCGCCGATAATCAACGTACCCACGCCGTATATGTCCAGCAAGCAACCGTGCATGGTGATGCGCGGCGCCAGTTGTACCTTCATCCAGCGGATAATTTCCGAAATAAAATCGGTCGTGGTGTACGGGGTTGAAAAAATCGGTACGTCGTAGCGTTCGGCGTAGTCCAGCATTTCGGGGAAGATACCCAGTTTGCGGCACATGATGATCGCCGGTATACGGTGTTGGAAAATCCGCCGCAGGTTTTCGTTCCGAAAGGTGTCTTCCAGCTTCGTTAGGTAGGTATGCTCCACCATGCCCACGACTTGCAAACGGGAAGGGTCGAAGTAATCAAAAAAACCCGCCAATTGCAACGCGGGGCGGTTGATATTCGCGCGGGTCAATTCTTTCTTTTCGATATCTACGGCAGGGGTAAGCAAATCAAGGCCGAATTCCCTCATTAATAGGGGGAGGGGTACGGTATAGCCCGTGCCGGGGGTGTTGAACGCACCGCTTGCGGCAAGCCCCGCGCTCATACGATCGCGATCTCCGTCACCTGGCGTTTGGAATCGAACTTGATGGCGCACTCGACGCCGTTATAAACCAGCCGCACCGGGTAATAGGAATCATACGGCGTAAGCATCCGTTTAAGTACATCGTCCGAATATTCCCGCATTACGGCGTTGATTTCGTTTATGGTCATCATATAATCGGGCTGCAAGGTAACGCGCCCCGTGCTTTCCGAAATTTCCAGCGTTACCCGTACTTGCCGAAACTCCTCGGTCACATCTGCGTTATATACATATTCCATGTCCCACACAGGCTTATATGCCATGACGCGCCTCCAGCCGAATATTAAATTTTCATTACAGTTTACCATTATATCATTGATTCGTTTGAAAAAAAAGATACACGGCTTCCGCGCTTTTTTTATCAATCATCGGCACGCTCGATAATATCTCCACGCTTGCCGTGCGGATCGATTCGATGTTCTTAAAATGCGAAAGCAAAGCCTTGCGCCGCGTCGGGCCGATGCCGGGGATATCATCCAAAACAGAACGTACCTGCGTTTCGGCCCGCAATTTTTTATGGTATTCCAGCGCAAAGCGGTGAACCTCGTCCTGTATGCGCGTCATCAGCTTAAACCCGTCCGACGTACGGGGCAGGGCAACTTCCTTGCCTTCATATAATAATCCGCGCGTGCGGTGCTTGTCGTCCTTTACCATGCCGCATACGGGAACGTCCAAATCAAGCGCGGTGAGGGCCTTTTTCGCGGCCGTGATTTGCCCTTTGCCGCCGTCCACGAAGATCATATCCGGAAGCTTGGAAAAGGCCGTATGGTTTTGGCGGTAGCGCGTCAACCTGCGTGTCAATACTTCCTCGATGCCCGCGTAATCGTCCGGACCGATGACGCCCCTTAGCTTGAATTTGCGGTAATCGCTTTTTTTTGCCTTGCCTTCTTCGAATACGATCATCGAACCTACGGATTCGAACCCTTGGGTGTTGGAAATGTCCAGCGCCTCTATGCGGGTCAGGCGCAATTCGAGCCCCAGCGCGTCCGTGATTTCCTGCAATGCGCGGCGGTTGCGTTCGGTTTCGTTCCTGATGTGCGCGCCGAATTGGGCCAGGGTTAATTCCGCGTTGGTTTGCGCCATCAGGGCCATGTCACGTTTTTCGCCCTTTTGCGGGACGTTGATTTCCACCCGGCGTTCGGCCAGGTGGCTTAACCAATTGACGATGGCGTCCTTTTCCGCGGGCGGCGATATGCAGGATACTTCCTTGGGGATGAACGCGGCCTCCGAATAGAATTGCTTGATAAACGCCGCCAATATTTCCCCGTCGTCGCCCTGCGGGTCGGATTCCATCAGAAAATGCTCGCTGCCCGTTATCTTGCCGTCCCGTACGAAAAAAACCTCCACGAGCGCGTCGGAGTTTTTCGCTTCCGCGGAGTCTTCGTCGGGGTTCTCATTTTTTTTGCGTGCCAAAGCGACGATGTCGCGGTCTTCGCCGCCTGTATCGACCTTTTGTTTTTCGTTTAGGATTTCCAGCATCGAAATGGTGTCGCGTATTTCCGCCGCGCGTTCGAACTTCATGTCCTCCGCGGCTTCCGCCATTTCCTTTTTTAAACGGCTGAGTACGGGGGTGGTTTTCCCTTGGATAAAACGCTCGGCTTCGGCTACATAATGGCCGTAGGTTTCTTCATCGAACAATTTATTACAAGGCGCGCGGCATTGGCCGATGTGGTGGTTTAGACACGGCCTTCCCTTATTAAAGTCGCGCGGGAAGGTTTTCGCGCATTGGCGGATCGGCCACAACTTATGCACGAACGCCAAAATTTCACGCACGCGGGTGTTGGACATAAACGGGCCGTAATATTTCGCCTTATCCTTACTGCGTTGCCGCGCGAACAGGATACGCGGCAAACGCTCATGTACGGTGATGCGGATATAAGGGTATGCCTTATCGTCCTTTAAGCGGATATTATATTTGGGACGGTGGAGCTTGATGAGCGTGTCTTCCAATATAAACGCTTCGATTTCGTTGTTGGTGACGTGGTAGGAGAAGTGGGTGATGTAACCCGCCATGTGCTGCGCTTTGTAATTCGCCGAAACCCCTGCCTGGAAGTAACTGCGGACGCGGTTGTGCAGGTCGATGGCTTTGCCCACATAGATGATTGCGTCGTTTTCGTCCTTCATTATGTATACCCCGGGTTTGTGGGGTAATTTTTTCAGTTCTTCCTTAATGTCAAACATTATCCCTCGCCTCCGGCTAAGGGCGGCGGTGTGGCGATGGGGGGAAGGGTGGGGTTGGGCGTCGGGGTGGGGAAGGGGTCTCCTTGGTAAGGCGGCGGCGGGGTGGCGGGCGGCCATGGGGTGATTTCGATCGGCATAAGCAAAAGGGTAATGTCCCGCTCGCCGTGTATCACCTCTGCGGATATGGTGGTATCCTCGTACCCGGGCAACCGCGCCGTAACGGTAACGGGACCCAGCGTCAGCTCGTGGAACAGCTCCGAATGGCCGACGAATACGCCTTCGATGAATATTTGCGCGTTGGTGGGTATGGTCACGATACGCAGCGTCCCCGTGCGGATGGCTTCTGTTAGGGTAAACTCGACGTGACCCAATGCCGCCGTAACATTGACGAGTTGTTCTTGCGGTATATAACCGTCAGCCTCCACGCGGATAATATGCTCGCCGAAATCCAATTGTACGGGCCCGAAACCCGTATGCCGTTCGCCGTTAACGTATATCTGCACGTCCTGCGGGGTCGTCGTGATATGGAGGTGACCCGTGCGGAGCCGTACGGCGTTAAGGTTCAAAATATAGGTTTCGCCCTGCACGATATCAACGTGGTGGACAAAGGCTTCGATATTGTCGCCGGAGACGACGACACGGTGCGTGCCTTCCTGTAATTGCAAGGGACGTATTTCAAACAGGTTTTCAAAATGGTGCCCGACCTCAATCGTACCGCGGACGATGTGCTCGGTATTGGCGAATTGTAAAAACCCGTGCCCCGCGTCCAATACGATCAGCCAAACGTGGCTGCCGTACCCTTCGATGGTAACGGAGTTGGTGGGCTGGATATTGGCGATGGGGAAGGGTTGGCCGCGGTACAGTACCATGGTTTGGTGATGGCTGAAGGAAAATACGTCGTTGCCGATGGTAATTGAATCGTTTTCCAAATCGATCCGCAGGTTTGATTGGTGGCGGCGCTCCCACGTGCGGCGGCTTTGGTTGGCGGAAAGCAAGTTATTCGTATTGGCATCGAAGCCAATGTCGAGGAGCTGTCCGACGGCTAATTCTTCAAAGACCATGGGGCGGCCGTGTATATTGGTCATTTCCGTGCTTTCGGTATAGGTATATTCATGCCGCAAACCCGTCGCCAAATTAATGACTTCAAGGACGGGCGCGGCGGTACGGTTTACGTCGATGCGGATGATCTGCGCCAAAATATTGCGTATGTCGGGGGGGATGACGATTTCCGGCGTGGGGGTAGGGGTAGGGGCGGCCCGTTCGGTACGTTCGAGGATGTTGCCCTGTATACCCGGTATGCGCATCACGATGAAGATCAAACAAGCGGCGATACCCATTACCAACGCCAAAATATACAGCGCGGCGAAGCGCTTGCGGTTAACGGCGCGTCTGCGGGGTTTGGGTATCAGTCTGTCGGGGGAAGGGGGGATACGGCGGTCCGTTTGGCGAGGGTCACCAGATTGGCGCGGACGGCGGTTGAGCAGGGTGGGGTCCAACCGATCGGACGGCCTGCGTATCGGCGGGCGTGTGGGTAATTCGGCACGTTGCGGGGCCGGGGTAATTCGTTCGAACATGGGACGGCGCGAATCGGTAAGGTCGGGGGAGTCTTCCCCGCGTGAGGTTAAGGGTTTTTCGTCATTATCGGAGGTTAGAAAGTAATCCGCGTCATCGTTGCCGTCGGATGTGAGTGAGAATTCTTCGGGGAAATCCGGAAATTCGTTATCGCGTTCGCGTTCGTCCATGGTATCACCTATGGGTAATAATACTTTGCACCATATAAAAACGCAACAATTTCAATGATGTTGTGTTATGATTGTCTATATTCTGACTTGTACCGTAATCCGGTACAAGTTAACGGAGATTGATTATGCCCTTCTTACCGGTAAATTCCGATGAGATAAAAACCCCGATCGACTTTGTATTAGTCACGGGGGACGCGTATGTGGACCATCCTTCGTTCGGGGCGGCGATCATGGGCAGGTTATTGGAATCCCTGGGATACAGCGTCGCGATTATTGCCCAGCCGGAATGGAAGACGACCGCGGATTTTACGCGGTTCGGACGCCCGAGGCTGGCTTTTATGGTTACGGGCGGCAATATCGACTCGATGGTCAACCATTACACGGTCGCGTTGCATAAGCGTAAAACGGACGCCTATTCCCCGGGTGGGAAGGTCGGCCTGCGCCCCAACCGCGCTACAATCGTCTATTGCAATAAAATCCGGGAAGCGTACAAGGACGTGCCGATCATCATCGGCGGCTTGGAAGCCGGCTTGCGGAGGATGGCGCACTACGATTATTGTGACAATGCCGTCCGCCGTTCCGTTCTGTTGGATTCGGCGGCGGATTTACTGGTGTACGGCATGGGTGAAAAACAAATTACGGAGATCGCCGAAGCACTCGAAAGCGGTTTGTCAATCAATGATTTGATCTTTATCAAAGGCACGGTATTTAAAACAAAGGACATCGGCGTTACAGATAATCCGATCCTACTGCCGCCCTTTTCCGCGATAAGGGACGCAACGGCAGGCGCGAAGAAGGAATACGCGCGGAGCTTCATGTTGCAATGCGGAAACACGGATTATCTGACGGCGCGTACACTGGCGGAGGACTACGGCAATGTGTGGGTCGTGCAGAATCCGCCCGCCGAGCCGTTAACCACGTCGGAACTGGATAGGGTATACGCGCTGCCCTACATGCGCGATGCCCACCCCATGTACGAAAGCGCGGGCGGCGTACCCGCCATCGAAGAGGTACGTTTCAGCATCACCGCGAGCAGGGGATGCTTCGGCGGGTGCAATTTTTGCGCACTTAACTTCCACCAGGGTAGGGTGGTGCAGGCGCGCAGCCATAAATCCGTCATCGCCGAAGCGACGCGGTTTACGTTTGATCCCGCTTTTAAAGGGTACATACACGACGTAGGCGGGCCGACGGCTAATTTCCGCAAGCCGCCCTGTAACCGAAACCGCGATTTCAAGCCTTGCAAGCGCCAATGCCTAACCCCGCAGCCCTGCCCGAACTTGCAAAGCGACCACACGGAGTATCTCTCCTTATTAAAGGCTTTACGGCAAATCCCCGGGGTTAAGAAGGTATTCATCCGTTCGGGGATTCGGTATGACTATGTTTTGCATGACCCCAAGGGGGAGGCTTTTTTACGGGAACTGTGTACGCACCACATCAGCGGCCGTTTGAAGGTCGCTCCCGAGCATGTATCGGATAAGGTGTTGTCATATATGGGCAAGCCCGCGTTCGGCGCGTACAGGGAATTTACCGAAAGGTTTGCCCAAGCGAACCAAAAGGAGCAATTTATCGTGCCGTACCTCATGTCGAGCCATCCCGGTTGTAACCTGGACGATGCCATCGAACTGGCGGAATACTTGCAAAGCGTCGGCGCGCAGCCTGAGGCGGTACAGGACTTTTACCCCACGCCGGGCACGGTTTCCACCTGCATGTATTACACGGGGCTTGACCCGCGCACCATGAAGCGCGTCTTCGTGCCGAAATCCCAACGTGAAAAAACAACGCAGCGCGCGCTGATGCAGTACCGCTTGCCCGTTAATTACGAAATCGTTAAGAACGCGTTGATACGCGCGGGGCGTAAGGACTTGATCGGCCACGACCCGAGGGCGTTGATACGGCCAAGGAAAGGGAAAATCCGGAATTCGGAGTCAGGAATTCGAAGTAAAAAACAGGAGTGAACGGTAATGAAAAGAAGGGTTGAAATTGAAGGGGTAGGTTTCCACGTTTGGGACGATGATAAGCAATTGCAAATCGATGATGTAACCGACGTCGATTTGCGTAAGATATGGCCGAAAATCGAAAGCGGCTTCGCGGATTACGAAAAATGGTATTGCTGCCACAATGTGGATGCTCCCGCGTTTATATATGAAATCGGTGCGGTGCTTGAGGATGACTGTACCGAAATGCGGCTGCACGCGGATTCGCCCGAAGCGAAGGATTTAACGGGTTATGAAATATCCGGTATGGTACGCATAACAGAAGATAACTTTGCCGAGTTTGCCGCGCTGCACGACGCGCGTAGCCCCGATATAGCTTGGACAAGCGAACGGCTCGGAAGGGAAGAAGAACTGCCCCGCTGGGCGATATTCGCTTTACGGTCGGGTGGGGGAATGGACGCTTATATATTGTTGGCTGTGTCCAATCCGACATTGGCGGAAATCTTCGTCGTTGAAGCACCCGAAGCCGAGCGGCGCAAAGCGTTGATCGCCTATGCCGCCAAGTACGCCTTCGAAAACGGTAAAAGCGAGGTATTGTTCCAAGCGGACAGGGATTCGGCGGAATTTAAAGAAGCGTTAGCGGTTGGGTTTAAAATATGCGGGTATTACAAAGGGTATAGGGTGGGGGGAACGATATGATAACCAGGATGGTAACCCATGATGACATCCCGCAATGGCAATCGCTTTCGCAAGAATATGACGGCTATGTAAAAGAACGCGTCCCCGATCTTACGCTGTGGTACGAAGGGAATAAAACGCTTCCGTCCTTCGATGTTTACATGAAAAGGCGGATCGATAATCACGAAGCATTCATGGCGGCCAACGATGAAGACGATTGTATGGGGATTATCGCCATATCAAAAAGGAATAACAGCATCACTTTTTTTGCGGTTTCGCACAAGTATGACCTTGACAGCGTTGGTGGAATGTTGTTGCAACATGGGTTAGCGCAGCTTGATAAAAATACCGTCGTCAAAATAAATGAACTGGACAGCAACGCCGAACAAATTACGAAGGTGTTTGCGTTATTGGATAAATTCCAATTTACTTATCTGCATAATGAATGGGAACATGGTGTACCCGTTAAATGTTTGGGTAGAATACCAAACAAACCGAATAAAATAATTATCGTCGGTGGTTTCCCGGCGACGGGCAAGTCCACATTTTCGCGGGGGTTGTCGCTTCGGCTTAAAATCCCATGTTTTAATAAAGATATAATTAAGGAAGTTATGGGGGACGGCTTCGGCATCGAAAACGCGGAACTTATTAACCGCGGCAAAAAAGGCAGCGAAGCGACGTTTAAGCTCATGCTCCACATCGCCGAACGTTTCATGCAAACGGGCAACGCGTGTATCCTCGAAAGTAATTTTTCGGTACTGTATCCGCAGCCGCTGTCCGAAAGCAATCAACTCAAGCAATTGGTTGAAAAATATAATTACGACTGCCTGACCTTCGCCTTCACGGGTGAACCCGATGTTTTGGGTCAACGTTATGCCGACCGCGATAATGAACGCCATTGGGTCCACGAAAAGGTTGCCGGTGCCAAGGATATCATCAAGGATTACTGCACGCGAACAAAATTGGATGAAATCGCAATCGGACAAACGGTGAAAGTCGATACGACGAGGTTTGAAAATGTAGATTTTGAAGCACTATATAGAACCGCCGAAAATTATATAACCGGGAAAGATCCAACTTTTACAAATTAGTTTGACCGCCCCTGTCAAACTATTCGTAAAAGTTGTCTTTTACGAATAGATGAACAATGACTGGATATACGATAGATATACCCGCGACGCTTCCCCTACATCAACGACGCTCCCCCTGCAACATCCACCCTACCCGAAAGTCGGTGTCCCCCACCATGCAAAGAATACTCATCGCTGACGACAACAAGCAAATCGTTTCCATTCTGTCGGAGTATGCCAAAAAGGACGGCTTCGATGTTGTGTGCGTATACGACGGCGAAGCCGCGCTCGAAACTGCGCAAACGTCCAACTTCGATATGATTTTGTTGGATGTGATGATGCCCGGTATGGACGGCTTCGCCGTGTGTAAAGCGATCCGCAAGACATCCACCGTTCCCATTATTATGATAACCGCACGCGGCGAGGACTTTGAGCGGATCATGGGTCTCGACAACGGCGCGGACGATTATGTCGTCAAGCCCTTTTCCCCCGCCGAAGTGATGGCGCGGGTACGAGCGGTATTACGGCGCTTGGGTTTTGATGATAATGGTAAAGGTTTTTCTTACGGCGGGCTGACCGTTTCGTTAAGCAAGTTTACGGCGCATATCGACAACCACCCTATTCTGCTGACGAAAAAGGAAATCGAGCTTTTATATACCTTAGCGTCCAACCGTGATAAGGTCTTCTCGCGTGAAAAATTATTGGACAGTTTGTGGGGATATGATTATTTGGGTGACGCGCGGACGGTGGATACGCATATCAAGCGGCTCCGCGCTAAGCTGTCTGCCCTGCCCCACCCCGATTGGGAAATTCAAACCGTATGGGGCGCGGGATACAAATTCGATACAACCGCGGGAGGCAAGGCATGAGGAAAAAATTGTTGATATACTTGGTGCTTCCCTTTGCGTTTGCGTTCGTTATATTTACGCTCATCGTTGCGATGTATGTGTCCAACCTGCTGACCCAATACGAGGTGGAAAGCGGAAACTGGCTCCTGATATACAGCATCGGCGCGGGGATGTTTTTGTGCTTGCTTAAAGTCGCCGTCCTCTCCCTGCGCGTGACGAAGCCGCTTGATAAGATGAAATCCGCCGCTTCCCGCATTAAGGGCGGTGAATACACCGCACAAACGGGCGTCAAGCAATCGGACGAAATCGGCGAACTGGCCGCTATTTTAGATGATATGGCGCGCCAATTGGGCGAAGCCTCCGACGCGAAGGAAGCGACGGAAAAACGCCGCCGCGATTTTATGGCGAATATCTCGCACGAACTGCGTACGCCCATCACCGTGATACGCGGCTCGTTGGAGGCGTTAAACGACGGCGTCGTCACCGATCCCGCGCTGGTGGATGAGTACCATCGCCAAATGCACGCCGAAAGCCTATACTTGGAACGCTTAGTAACGGACCTGTTCGACTTAGCGCGCTTGCAAAGCACGGAATTTACCATCGAAATGGAAGACGTGGACCTGCGCGGGGTCGTAAGGGACGCGGTACGCACCATGATGCCCATCGCCCAACGTAAGGGGGTACAACTCCCCTGCCCCGACGCGAACGCTTCCTTATATACGGCACAATCGCTGAGCGATTCTGCGTCATATATACCACCGATTACGGGCGACTACGGGCGGCTTAAGCAATTGTTCGTCGCGTTATTGGACAACGCCGTAAAGTTTACGCCCGAAGGGAAAAAAGCGGCGATTAATATCGACGAAAACGAAGGCCGTATCCGCGTCACCATCCAAGACGAAGGCAGCGGTATTTCCGCCGAGGACCTGCCGTATATTTTCGAGCGTTTTTACCGTAACCAACAGGACAACCGCACGGGTACGGGCTTGGGGTTGCCCATCGCCAAGCAAATCGCCGACCGACACGGAGCGGAGGTTATCGTCACAAGCGAACGCGGCAAGGGTACGAGGGTGGAAGTGGTTTTTTAAAATTCAGAGTTCGGAATTCGGGATAAAAACCGTAATATATATTAGGAGGCAGGTATGAAAATCACGGAGAAGGATAAAGGGATTCTACGGGAGCTGGCTAAGCGGTATGCCGAAATTGCCGCGCTTCCCGTGCAAAAGGAACGCAGGGACAGAGCGCGGGACATCAATGATCTAAAACCCCGCCGCCCCATCGTATGGCTGCACGAAATCCCTTGGCATGAAATGAATATCGGCGACGAGCTGACGTTGGTATGCGAGGACCCCGCCGCGCGTGAAATGGAATGGCACTTCCGCCACAACTTCTTCCGCTGGAAATACATACAAGCGGATACGATACTCGAAAACGAATACTCCATCCAAAAGAAGTTTTCATCCACGGGCAGCGGTTTGAATATCAATGAAAACGTCATCGTCAACGATGAGAAGAATTATATCCGCTCCCATTATTACCTTGACCAATTGGATACGCTTGAAAAGGTCGAAGCGATCCGCACCCCGCAAATTACCGCGCACCCCGAGGACGATGCCGAGCGTTTGGCGTGGGCCCGGGAAATATTGGGGGATATCCTGCCGGTGCGGCTGCGCGGGTACGCGATATACCATGCGCCGTGGGACCGCATCCCCCGTTACCGCGGTGTGCTGCCGATCATGAACGACTTGATCGAAAACCCCGACCTGTTGCACGCCACGATCAAAAAATTCACCGCCAACGCGTTACATGAAATGAAGCAAATGGAGGCCCTCAACCTTTACGACACCGCCATCGAAAGCACGCATTGCACGCCCGCATATACTTCCGATTTACCGCAGACCGAACCCGTACAGCTTAAAAACGTATGGTTCCGCGGCATGGCGCAAATGTTCGGGGATATTTCGCCCGCCATGTGGGACGAATTCGAGTTGCAATACGCGAAGCCCCTCATGGCGGAGTGCGGCCTCGTTTACTACGGCTGCTGCGAAGGGCTGGCGAAGAAAATCCCCCTGCTTAAAACCGTCCCCAACCTGCGCAAGATCGGCGTCTCCCCCTGGACCGACCCCGAAAGCTGCGCCGAGCAAATCGGCGGCAACTACGTCTACGCCCACAAACCCAACCCCGCGCACGTTTCGGGTACCTTTGCCGAGGACGCCGTACGCGCGGAGATCAAGCGGATAATCGAAACCTGCCGCGACCACGGCTGCCCGTACGAGTTCGTATTAAAGGATATCAGCACTGTAACCTATAAACCCGCGAACCTTATTGCCTGGGTAAACACGGTAATGGAAGTGATCGATGGGTATTATTAAATACTCGTTGATTAACGGTTAATTAAAGCGAATTATTTCGCTATAATTTTGGGGGAATCCCCTAAAATTAATTTTTTACCATTCCTGCTGACATATTTTCGTCACAATTAAACGGCATAATGGCTTCGAAAGGAGGTGGCACCATGTATCTGGTAATGTTCGGCGTGGGGGTGGGCTTCATCGTCCTGTCCCTCATTATCGGCGAAGTGGCGGAAATCGACGGGACGCTGTTCGGTTTCCTCAAGCCTTCGCTGATCGCAATTTTCCTGGTGGTGATGGGCGGGATCGGATTGATCCTGTCGCCGCGCATGACGGAGCTACCGCTGTTGGTGATGTGTATCGGCTTCATAAGCGGGATTTCCGTCGCGGGCCTGCTTAACCGCTTCGTCATCGTCCCCTTACAAAAGGCGCAGAACACCAGCGCGTTTAACATGCAGGACACCATCGGCACGCAAGCGGTCGTCATTTCCCCCATCCCGCGCAACGGGTACGGTAAAATCCGCTATAATATCTCCGGCTCGGTCGTAACCAGCCCGGCCAAAAGCGAGGACGGGGGGGAGGTTAGCGCGGGCGAGCAAGTGGATATTGTGTACGTGGAAAAAAACACCTATTTCGTACGGCGTAAGGCCGGCGAACGCGCCAATTAAAACCGCCCGAGGAACGGGCACACAAGGGGCGGTGCCCCATAAAAAAAGGAGGACTTAAAAATGCTCGATCATCCCTACTTCATCATCGCCGTAATTTTGGGCGCGATCTTCATTGTCATTTTCGTTATCTTGGCATTGTGGAAGCGCGTACCCCAAAACAAAGCGGCGGTCATCACAGGCTTGCGTAAGCGCGTAATCTCCGGCGGGGGCGGCATGGTATGGCCCATCGTCGAACGTTACGACGTACTTTCGCTTGAAAATATCAAAATCCCGCTGGATATCGACAACGCCATTTCCAGTCAGGGCGTACCCGTAACGGTCAAAAGCGTGGCCGTCGTAAAGGTCAAATCCGATAAGGAAAGTATTTATTCCGCCATGGAGCAGTTCTTCCGCGGCCATACCGACAGGACCTCGGCGGAAATCGCCACGCAATCAAGTTACGTGTTGGTTGGTAAATTGCGCGAAATCATCGCAAAAATGACCGTTGAGGAAATCTATCAGGACAAGGATAAGTTCTCCAGCGAGGTACAGGAAAACGCGGCGATATCCCTCGCGGAAATGGGCCTCGAAATCAAAGCCTTCACCGTAATGTCCATCGACGACCCCAACGGTTACCTGGAAGCCCTCGGTAAGAAGCGTATCGCCGAAGTAAGGCGCGACGCCAACATCGCCGAAGCCCAAGCCAAGCGCGAAACCATCGTCGTCACCGCCGAGGCCGAACGCCGCGGTAAGGAAGCGAAACTGGTCGCCGACACGCAAGTCGCCGAAGCCACCAAGGAAATGGAATTAAAAGTCCAATCCTACAGGCGCGAGCAGGAAGCCGCGAAGGCCATCGCCGACAACGCCTATTTAATAGAAGAAAATAAAGTTAAAAAAGAAGTAACCGAAACCGAATTGCAAGTGGAACTCCTGCGCCGCTTAAAGGAAACGGAACTTGCCGAGCAGGAAGCCAAGCGTAAGGAGCAGGAGCTAATCGCCACGGTCAACAAACAAGCCGATGCCGACCGTTACCGCCAGGAGCGCCTTGCCGAAGCTCGTAAGTTCGAACAGGTGACCAAAGCGCAAGCCGAAGCCGAAGCCGTTAAGCTGGAAGGTATGGCGAAAGCCGAAGCGGTAAAAGTACAAGGACAGGCGCAAGCCGACGTCGTAAGGGCCCAAGGCTTGGCCGAAGCGGAAGCCATCCAGGCACGCGGTATGGCTGAAGCCGAAGCCATGATGAAAAAGGCCGAAGCGTTTAAGCAATACAACGATGCGGCCGTTATCCAAATGATGATCGAACGCCTGCCCGAAATCGCCAAAAACGTAGCCGACCCCATTTCCCGCACGGAAAAAATCGTCGTCATCGACAACGGAAGCGGTGCCACCAAAGGCGGCGCCGCTAAGGTAGCGGGTTACGTCACCGATATCATGGCGCAACTGCCCGAAACTGTGGAGGCCCTCACGGGGGTAAACCTCATCGACGTACTCAAGGGCGCGACCTCCGGTAAAGTAAGCACGGCGGCAACGGCTGCCGCGGCGGCGACCGTGCTGGACGCAATCAAAGGATAAAAACGTCAAGGGAGGAAATTTATGCTGGCACGCAAACCAAAAACCAAGGCAGGTTGGATCGCGACGATCGTTTTCACCGCCGTTATCCTGGCCGGTTCGGCTTGGCTGATCATCTACGCAAGCCGTGAGCCCACGGTCACGATCGAAGATAACGCGCTTACCATCAGCGGTATGTACGGCACGACGTTGGAACTCGCCGAAATCACAAACGTCACGCTGATCGAGCAAAGTATGAACGACATCGGCGCGGGCAGAAGGAGAAACGGCGTCAACAGCAACGTATGGCGCGGGTACTTTGAAGCGGGGCTGCTGTTCGTCAGGCCCAATGCCTCCCCTACCCTGCGCATCGACCGTACCGAAGGCAGGCCGATTTTTATCAGCTTTGCCGACGGTGACGAAACGCGGCAACTGTACCGCGATATTCAAGCCGCGAGGTAAAATTTTGACGGTTACGAAATAAACATTTATACTAACGATGGTGGTTTTATGAAAGTTTCCAAATATTTTATGATAATCATCCTTGTTTTTTCAGCCGGATTCTTATCCGGCTGTTTTGCGTTGCCCGTGGAAGAAGAATACAGGCCGATCGCGTTCTTTTCCTTGCGTGAACCGCCGCCGTGGCGTACCGTTGAAGTTACCTACGGCGATGTGGAGCTGTTGACCACTATAACCGCAAGACACCAACCCGCAAAGGAAGAAGTCGTACGCTTCCCCGTGGCGGGTGCGTTGATAACGGGCATATACGTTAACGTGGGGGACGAGGTCAAGGAAGGGGACATCATCGCTTCGCTGGACCGCTCGGGCGTGTCGGGTGAACTTGAACGGTTCACGCGGGAAGAGGCGCGTCTTATGCTCCGTATCGAACAGCTTAACGAAAGGCACGCCCATTCCCTTTGGATGGCGGAAATTTCGGAAGTCCCCATCGACGATTCCTTCTATATCAACCAGCGCCGCGATATGCTGGAGGATTTGTATATGCTCCGCTTGGAATTGGATTATTTCAGGCGCCAATACGAAAGTCGGCTGGTACGCGCGCCCATTGACGGCATCGTCACCAACGCGATGGCGTTTATCGAGCGGCAATTCTCCGCCGCCAACCATCAAGTCGCTGTCATTGCCGACCAAACGCTTTCAATTTTTGTAGTGGACGTACGCGAAGCGGAAATTATGGAGATCGGCTCGCGTTATGAAATGGATGTAGCGGGTACGTTCGTATGGGTGGAGGTAATCGATCCGCTGGAATGGGGTATAGAACGTCCCCCGCAGGTGTGGGTGGAGGCTATTTTAATCGCCGATGGCGGCGGGACCTTTGCGGCCCGCGCCATTGGGCGCATCAACGCGGTTTTGGCCGGCGCTTACGATGTATTGCACGTACCAACCGCGGCAATACACAGCGTGAATGACCAACACTTCGTATATGTGCTGGAGGACGGCTTGCGCCGTTTGCGGATGGTGGAAATCGGACTCCATTCACCGCAGTTTACCGAAATCATCGGCGGCTTGACACAGGGAGAGGAGGTCGTGATATGAAGGTATTATTGATCCTTTTATTATTACCGCTCCTTGCCGCTTGCGGGGCGCAGATCCCCTTCGGCCATTCCGAAGGGCCCGAATTGATCCCCCCCACCGTGGCAAGGACCGCGCCCGCCGTTGCGGACCGCGGCCCGGTTGTCAATATACGGATGCTCCCGGCGATTATCAGGGTGGAATCGGAGCCGTTATTTTTCACGATGGATGGGTTGACGTTCGATACGCTCCATGTACTGCCCGGCGACGAAGTATACGAAGGCCAATTAATCGCCACGCTGTACATCGAACGCCAACGTGAACAAATCGCTAACCAGGAAAGGCTCATCGCCCGATTGCACCGCGCCCATGCCTTGGCCGCGGAAATTTGGGAAATCGAATACGCGTTAATGGAAATCCGCTATATGGAGCGGATGCACGCCGCTGCGGAGGAATACGACGAAGCGGCGATGGATGAAGCCCGTAGGATATATTTGGAAATGGACCGTTCGCGGCTGATACGCGAACAGGAAGCCGAATGGCAGCGCATCGAACGGGCGGACGCGGACGCGCGCCTGGCGGAAATGCGTGAGGACATACGCGATACGGAGCTGCACGCCCCCTTCAGCGGCACCGTTACATATACCGCTCCCCTGCTCCACGGCGCACCCGTAAATACGGTAACACCCATCGTATATATCGCCCCCGCCGGCGCGGTGCCGTTCGTCGAATATATGGGCGTGACTTTTTACATATCCGGCGCCAGCCGCATCTTCCTGCATAACGTACGGCGGTTTACGGCGGAAATCGACGGCCAAATCATCGACTTGGAATACATCACCCCAACGCGTGAGGAAGTGGCGTATAATTCCCTGCATGGTTTACCTATCCGTACGCGCTTTACCCTGCCGCAGGGTTATGATTTTCCCATGGGGTCATCCGTGCGGTTGTTCGTTTACCTCACTTATATAGAAAATACCCTGCGCATACCCACTAACGCATTGTTCGTCGAGAATAACGTTCCTTATGTATACCGATGGGAAAACGAAGCATGGGTTACCGTCCGCCCCACATTGGGCGCGCGTTCCACCGCTTTTGTGGAGGTATTGGATGGGTTGTCGGAAGGGGATGTCATCCTTGTTAATTAAGCTGTTTTTAATTACGGCGGGTTTATTTCTCCTTAGCGCCTGCGGAAGCACATCAATGACGGAGCAAAGCAGGGAGGCCGCGCTCACGCAAGCGATTGCGGACGGTTATCTCTTACCCCCCGGTACGCAATTGGTCCAAACGGAAACGGCCGTTGCTACCCGCCGAACGCTGACCCATGTAGATGCGAACGTCATATCCCCCATATACCTTATACAGCGGCATTTATTTTTCGATACAACCAACCGAACGTTGTCGGCCATCCACGCGGTACGCGGCCAGCGTGTACAAGCGGGTGATGTCTTGGCCGAACTCGTGCCGCTGGATATCGAGGAAGCGGAACGGCTGTTCCTCCGGCAAAGGAACGCGCAAATCGAATTGGAACGCGCCAACCGCGATTTTAATAACGAAAGGGAACGCCGTCTTGTCGAATTGGAACGGGCACGGGAAGAACTGGAATTGGCCGATGACGACGAATGGCCGCGCATGGCGTTGGCGTTGGACCGTTTGGAAATCACATACCGTCAATTTCTGTTAAACAGCGAGCAAAACCGTGAGCGGTTGGTACGCCAATTGGAAAATATCAACGAGCAAATCGCCGGGGACCAAATCATCGCGCCCTTTGACGGGATCGTACTTTTTGTGTCAATAATAAGCCCCGGGTCGGTGATACAGGGACGCCCGCTTATATTAACGCTGGCACGGGAGGATTCCCTGATGTTTCAATTTGAATATGAAATGGCAAGCGAACTGTGGGTATGGGATGACTTCACAAGAAACACAATGGGAGCCATCCTGTACCGTCAAGGCGATGTATTGCCCATGGTCATGACAATATATACGGAGGAAATAAACGTTGAGTTCCAAGTGCGGATAGTCAACGATCCCTGGGTGTTACGCGGTCAAAACAGCGGCCGCTTCCTGTTTGAACCGACGGATTGGGACGCGCTGCTCGAAGCGTTCGAAGCGTATGACGTTAACCCGGCCATGACAAGGATACCGATTTTTTCCGTGGAATCGGTAATCCAAATATACGATGTATTATCCATACCTATGGCGGCTATCAATACGGTCAACGACCGAATCTATGTATACGTAAACGATCAAGGCAACCTAAGGCGTCAAGACGTTACGTTGGGCGTAAGGGACATTACGACGCGGGAACGGTATACGGAAGTATTGAGCGGCTTGCATGAAGGTCAGGAGGTAGTGATACGGTGATCGGTTTCCTTTTCCGCAAGATGTGGAAGTGCCGCTGGCTGATGCTGTGTTTGCTGATGGGTAATATCCTGTTGGTCGGTATCATAGCGGCGACGCCTATGTATAACGCGGCCACCATGACCCGTATTTTACGCAGGGAAATGATAAACATCCAAATCACCCGTAACGAGTTCCCCGCGATGATGGATTTCAATTACGAATTTAACCGGATAGACGAAATCGACCGCCTAAGGGGATATCATGAAAATTTAGACCATTGGTTACCCCTTGCAATCAATGAAATTGATGTCCCCGTGTACCGGGCCATACGCACCGATATCATGGGGCGTTGGGTGTTTGAGCCCGTGTTCCAGCGGGAAACCCGCACGCGTGTACGTCCGCCGCAATTATTGGCGATTACGGATATGACTGATTTGGTGGAACTTACACACGGTAGATTCCCCTCCCCCGAATTGGTTAACGGCAATACCATTGAAGTAATCGCATCCGAACTGCTCTTGTTTAACCATAACATCCTTGTGGATGAAATGCTTGCCGTTGTCGATGTACATACCGATGATCCCGACAAGCGATTATACGCCCATGTCGTAGGGATATATGAACCCGCCGATGGAGCGGAGCTGGTATGGTCCACGCTGCGTATCAACCACGGGAATATCATGATCCTCAACGACCGGTTAATCCACGATCATTTTATCCCCAACTACCACACCGATTACCGCTTAAACACGCGTTGGATATACGCGCTGGACACAAATGCCATGTCCTCCAACCGTACGGAGCATTATCTGTCCGTCTTGGCCGCCCAGCGTATACGTTTCGGCCGCTATTTCGAAGAAAATATCGCCGAAACGATCATCCGTTACACCCAACAAGCCAATCAGCTTGCCACCACGCTGCTGGTGTTGCAATTACCGTTGTTTATTATGCTGGCACTCTATATTTACATGGTCAGCCGTCAGATATTGCAATTGGAGCAAAACGATATATCCGTTATCAAGAGCCGCGGGGCAAGCCGCGCGCAAATATTGGGCTTGTATGTCATGCAAGGGATTTTTATCGCGTCGATCGCTTTGCCCGTGGGTATGCTGTTGGGGGTCAGTATATGCCGTGTATTGGGCTCGTCCAGCGGTTTTATGGTACTGGTTCAGCGTGCCGCGCTCGATATCGAGATTAACGCGGAAGTGTTCATTTACGCGGGTGCTGCCCTGCTGTTTTCCTTTTTGGTAATGATTCTGCCCGTCATACGGTTTTCGAAGGTCACGATCGTCAGCTATAAGCTGACGAAGTCCGGCAAGCCGCGCAAACCGTTGTGGCAGCGGTATTTCCTGGATGTGTTGTGCTTCGGCATATCGCTGTACGTTATCTATAACTTTCATTTGTACAGCGATCAGATAATGGAGCTTGCGTCAGCCGAGCGCGCCTTCGATCCGTTACTGCTGCTGGGCTCGTCGATGTTCATCATCGGCTTGGGGTTGCTTTGTTTGCGTGTCTTCCCTTACGTGATACGCTTGATCTATTGGGCGGGGCGGCGGTTTTGGTCGCCCAGCGTGTACGCTTCTTTGCTTAAAGTAATCCGTTCCGCCGGGGAAGAGCAATTTATCATGATATTCCTGATATTCACGCTGGCGGTCGGTATCTTCAGCGCGCAGTCCGCGCGTACGCTTAACCTTAACTACGAACACGAAATACGATACGTCACGGGCGCGGATATCGTGTTCCGTGAACGTTGGCCCGATAACACCATCGGCGTAGACGGGCAGCGCGTGTTGGCGCCTTTCCAATCGCATCACAGGTATTTTGAACCTGTGTTTTCCAGGTACACCCACTTTGAAGAAGTGGACGCGGTTACGCGCGTTTTTAGGCAAACAAACCAGTTCACATCCCGTGGTATCAATTTGCAATTACAATTTATGGCCATTGAAACGGATGTCTTCGGCGAAACGGTTTGGTTCCGTGACGATTTGACGCGGGTTCACCTTAACCATTACTTAAACGCGCTGGGTTCTCACCCAAACGGCGTTATCCTTTCCGTCAACCTGAGGGATTTGGGCTTTGAAGTGGGCGATACGTTTATCGTAACCTCCCTTGCACACCCGTTAAGGGAGCAAGTACGCACACCCTTGGTAATCGTGGGATTTGTGGAGCATTTCCCGGGGTTTTCGCAATATGAACTCCGCCGTTTGGGTACGGGTGCTTATGTGGAGGAGGAACAATACCTCGCCGTCGCCAACCTGGGGTATATCCAAAATCTTTGGGGTGTGATGCCGTACCAAATATGGATGCGTACCCATACAAACAGCAGCCGATTCTTCAGCGACTTTGTAACGGAGAACCAAATCGCCCTACAAACGTTTGTAAGCACGCCCGCCTCGCTGGTCGATATGCGTAACAGCCCCATGGTGCAAGGCACGAACGGGGTGCTTACGGTCAACTTTTTGATAACGCTTTTGATATGCTTTTCCGGTTTCTTAATCTATTGGATACTCTCCATCCGTTCGCGCGTGCTGCAATTCGGTATTTTCCGGGCGATGGGTATGAGTATGCGCGGGATTATCCGCTTGTTGGTTAACGAGCAATTCTTTATCACGCTCACGGCTTTGGGTATCGGCGCGCTGGTGGGCGAATTGGCCGCCCGCAACTTCGTACCCTTGATACAAATCTCCTTTTCCGCCTCGCAGCGGCCCATACCGCTGTTGATCGTGGTTGAGGCGCGGGACTATATAAATCTGTATACCGTTATGGGCATCATGATTGTGCTGTGCTTGGGTATATTGCTGGCTTTGGTGGCGCGGATGCGCGTCGCGCAGGTATTAAAGCTGGGTGAGGATTAACATGGAACGCATCAGCAAGGAAAATTATTATCTGGACATCGCGCAAACCGTCGCGTCGCGCAGTACGTGCCTCCGTAAGATGTACGGCGCGTGCATCGTGAAAAACGACGTCATCGTATCCACGGGATATTGCGGCGCACCCCGCGGGCGGGAGAACTGCTGTGACATCGGCCATTGCCTGCGCGAAAAAATGGAGATACCCCGCGGAGAACGCTACGAACTCTGCCGCGCGGTACACTCCGAAGCCAACGCCATCATCGCCGCCCCGCGCGAGCATATGCTGGGCGCAACCATGTACCAAGCGTGCATCGAAGCGAAAACGGGTAAACTCGCAACCGACATCGATTCCTGTCAAATGTGTAAGAAGATGATCATCAACGCGGGTATTGATAAAGTAATTTACCGTATAACAGAAGACGAATACCGCGTGATACAAGTAAATGATTGGATTACGGACGACGACAGCTTGGGTAAGATCGGGTACTGATTGATAAAATACAGCAACGCCCCGTGCGGATTGTATCCATACGGGGCGTTTTTGTTTTTGTATTCATATAATTTCGTTAATTGTATTGTAATAATTTTGTAATTTGTTATAATTACCATGTTAAAAAGTGGATTGTACAGTTCTTATTTGGAAAATTGACATACCGCCGTGCGATAATCCGCGTTTTATCGTGAAAAATAACCAATCATTATTAAGGAGGAGTAACCCAATGAAAAGGAAGCGTACAGTTTCCAAAGTGTTGGCATGGGCATTGGCGGTAGCGATGACCCTTAGCCTGTTGGTCCCCTTCGCCGCGTTGGAAGTAAGCGCGAACACGAATGGGAGGGGGGGGGGGGGGGG
>Ga0131853_10004420_pt1 | contig 25226 bp, 15 predicted proteins | sample TergutLab28metaG_FD_92764 | JGI IMG/M metagenome (GOLD analysis project Ga0131853, IMG submission 92764) | Labiotermes labralis P1 segment gut microbial communities from Petit-Saut dam, French Guiana - Lab288 P1 (version 2) (version 2) | ecosystem: Host-associated > Arthropoda: Insects >... | reverse complement strand
GTACAGTTACCTAACTAACCTCACCACAACAAATTACCATTTGGTACCATGTTTAAAAAATTCACAAATTTTTCCTAATTTAGTAAGAAGATAATGAATTTTGGGGTTGGAAGATGTATACAAAAAGATATTAACCAAACAATATTTGAATGAGGACACCAAGCATATTGGCTCAAGTGGTAAAGCCTCTGGGGTATTTAGGATATGCCTATTTTGCATACTGGTTGTTTTTCATGGTTTTTTCTCAGTCACTTCAGGAAAATTCTGGAATAGTATCTAAAATTAGGCCATTACTGCTACCATCCACATCCTGTACAATTCACTCTTCACTTGTCATCCCGCTATTCAATACTACATAATCAATATCTTAACCCACAAATGCACTGAATAAAGTGCAATGAATAAAATAAACATTCCATCTGGTCGAGATCCGTTTCGATCACACAGATCGAGGCAGATGTTTGTATACACACTCCAGACAGAATAAACACGGTTGCAAACTTGTTCTTGAAGCGGCTCACCATCACATAGTTTTAATATGAGAACATTATAATTTTATGCTTGTCAGCCACACTGCACCCACTTCAGTCCCCAATGTGAAGACAATCACCAGCGCAGTACCTACAGACAACCTCCTGGCGGAATTTCTTTTGGAGGGGGGGGATCCACCGCAAGGTGCAGCAGAACACCATTCACCATATCAGCACAACACCTAGACCCCCAGTGGCCTTCAGCCCACACCGCCTTGCTCCTGACCGCCTGGCAGTGGCCAAGGCTGGGTTTGACATGATGTTGCGAGATGGCACAGCACAAAACATCGACAAGGGACCATGGCCATCAGCCCTCCGTCTCTTGTCCAAGAAGGGCAAGAGATGGTTGGCAGATGGCAGCTGTATGGAGATTACCAAGCCCTAAACGTACGAACTATCCCTTACCGATACCCCATTAGACACAAAAACAAGTATGCCCATCACCTTTCCGGTTGTACCATCTTTTCAAAAACTAACCTGATGAGAGCATATCACCAAATTCCTGTCCACCCTGAAGACATTCAAAAAGCTGTGTTTACCACCACTACACCTATTGGCATTTTTTAATTTACTTTTATGTCCTTCAGCCTGAGGAACACCACCCAAACCTTTCAATGATTCATGGGCAAGATCCAGAAAGACCTAGACTTCTGTTTCACCTATGGACAACATGCTTGTCGTCAGTCATTCCCACAAGAGCACGACCGGCATCTCCAAACCCACTTACCCAACTCAAAACCTATGGCACCCTCCTGAACCCATTCAAGTGTGCATTCCATGTCCCTGAAATATCCTTTCTGGGACACAAGACCTCATCCTAGGGTTCCAGGCTCTCCCATAATGCATTGTTATACCTGCCAGCACTCCAAGGTTTCTCGCCACACAGTCATTCCCTTTGACGACTTCCCCCTTCCAACTGCCCACTTCCTCCACATACATATTGACCTTGTCGGTCCTCTACCATCCTCAGCAGGATTTCAATACTATCTCACTGCAGTGGACCGCTGCACCCAGTGGCCGGAAGCCTTTCCTCTTCCAGATATCACCAAAGAGACAGTGTTTTGCGCTCAGCTCTCTGGTTGGATAGCCCGCTTTGGTTGAAAATAGATCATCATGACAGACCAAGGACATCAGTTCGAGTCCCAGCTCTTCCACTGCCTGGCAAAGCTATGACATCCAACTATGCTGGACAAGCCCCCACTTCGCCAATGGCCAAGCGGAATGCTGACACCCCACATTAAACCACCATCATGTGCCATGAACCAGCATCATCCAATCACAGCAGCACACCATTCGTCCCCCCCCACATTCATCCACAAGGAACTCCAAGACTCAAAACATGACCTACTATTGCAGGACACTGTACACCATGCTTTGGACCCATCATGTAGAGGCCCGAAGTCACTGTCTGCACTGAAAAAAAAATTCAAGATTATTGGCATGGCAAGCAGATAACCATGTCAGCAGACCACGTCAAACCTGCATAGATTTTGGAAGAGACCTGACACAGCACCACCACCAACACCAGCAATTCACCAGTTAAGTCCCACAGAGCTCCAGTCGCATATGCCACACCAGCTACTCGGGCTCTACGGACCTCAAGCTCTGGTTGCAGTATTCGTTTTCCAGCGTGCTTCAACACCAATGTTCTCTTTTTCGGGGGGAGAGGGAGGGTGATGTGGGAACATCCCACCAACTCAGAATTGCCCTTTCCATGTGACTGTCCAGCGAGCACAAAACCTGCAGTATACTGTTAGTTTTTTGCCCCACTGCTGTAGCTGGCACGGAACCTTCAATTGTGGCTCATGCACCACCTCCCCAACACGTACACAGGACTTGCATATTGTGACTCAACCAATGTACAAGTGAACATCAAAAATAAATACGGACATAAATGTGCTTGCTGTAGTTATTCCAACAGCATACCTATCCTGCAGGAACCCACAACTGGAATAATAATCAGAATTTTTATTGTCACTGAATAAAACTTACAAACATGGTCCATCCAATTAATAAACATAAGGATCAGACAAAAGAGTCAAGGAGGTGTAACTGAAACCTCACCTATGAAGAAAATGTTATTTCAAAATAAATACAAAGAGAATTGGACCCAGGGCTCAATTGACACTAGGAAAAACCAAAGATAATTTCAATCATGAAAAAGTAGTGAATAATATCAGCACATCAACACCACAGTGAAACCTGTGACTTCAGATAACTAAATCCATGCAGTCTGATTCTGCATCATGGACTGTCAGAAAACTATGTACAAAAATATTCTGCCTCATATGGAGCCCTAAGTTTACAACAGCCTACCACAGCACCCGATCCTGAGTCAATTACAGTCCATGTTCTCAAACTACATTAACTCGATTCTCCTAGATCCATTTTAATATCATGATCCAACTTTTGCCTAAGTCTTTCCACTTTGGCTTTTACAACTAAAATCTTCTAAACATTTGCAACAGTGCCCACGCATGCCATATTAGCCACCTATCTCCCTCATTTTATCCCCCTTGAAACACTGTATTTACTTGAATATAAAAATCTCTCTTCAATCTTCAATATTTAGGAAAAAACTACATCACACCAACCAGGTTTATGAGGGGGTGCTGATAAGCCCTCAGCCTGACCAGGAAGGAAACAAGCTACAGCAGCCAAACTCGGGAGGTATTCAACGTGCTCAATACACTTCTTAGCCCATTGCTCACTCAAAAAAAATTCAGAAGGTTGTCCATCCAACCAGGTTTCCACGGCAGCAATGACCTCTGTGTCGGATGAAAAATGGCGACCTTACAATAGTTTTTTCGGTCCAGGGAACAGGCAGTAGTCTGACGTGACCATATACAGAGAATAGGGTGCGTGATCATGACACTGGAAGCCCAGGTAGGCCAGTTTCTTCTGGGTTGCAAGTGCCTGGTGAGCCAGGGCATTGTTGTGCAAGAACAAGACCCCCTTGGTGACATTTCCGCGGCATTTTTTCTTCAAAATGTCCTTCAATTGCATTAGCAGAGATGAGTAATACTCAGAGTTGATAGTTTGGCCCTTTGGAAGATAATCAATGAGGAGGATGCTGTCTTGATGCCAAAAAATTGAGGCAAGAACTTTCCCGGTAAATTTTTGTAAGTGGAATTTTTTGGGGCAGGTTGAGCTGCTATGCTGCCACTCGACTGATTGTTGCTTTGTCTCCGGGTCATAGTAATATAACCAGGTTTCGTCCATGGTCACCAATTGTGACAGGAAATCATTTGGATTGCACCAAAAAATTCCAAAAGTTGCTCAGACAACTGGCTCTGTTGATGATGCTTTTGATCTGTGTTCAGGCATTTCCTGACCCATTTCGCCGAGAGCTTCCACACATCCAAATCTTCATGAATGATGGACCCAACCCACTCACATGAGATGCCCAGTTGCTCAGCTATTGATTTAGCCGAAATCTGGCGGTTTTTCCAAGATTAGCTTGTGAATTTGATCAATAATCTCTGGGGTGGTCACTGTTTTGGGTCGTCCAGGACAAGGAGCATCAGAGGTGGAAAAATCACCACATTTAAGCTGGGTCACCCAGTTTTTGACAGTGGCATACGATGGTGCATGTTCCCTCAGTGTTTCTGTCAGAATGGCATGAATTTCCTTAGTGCCTTGCCTTGCAGGAAAAAAAACTTGATGACAGCTCACATCTCCATGTTGTTGAAATCATGTGTGTCACTTGACATGCTTCCTTTCAGCCTATGTAAAAAGAAAAGACTTGCAATTCGGCACATGAACAGACCCCTCTTTCCAACGACACTAACTAACTAGATGACTGACTTATTAACTAGCTAGCTAACAACTATCTAACTTCATGGTACAGAGTCCTTCTTGAGAAGGTAACAGGTTCTCAGCCAGTCAAGACATTCCCCACATTTTATGGAACCCGAAGGTTCATTACTGCATTCAAAACAGCCCACCACCTGTCCCTGTTCTAGGCCAGATCAATCCAGTCCATGCCCCATAATCCCACTTCTTTAAGATCCATCTTAATATTATATTTCCCACCTATACCTGGGTCTTCCAAGTGGGCTCTCTCCCTCAGGTTTTCTCACCAAAGCACTGTATGCACCTCACCTCTCCTCCATACATGCTACATGCCCCGCCCATTTCACCCTCATGATTTTATCACCCACATAATATTTGGTGAGGAGCACAGATCATTTTCTCCTTGTTACGTAGTCTTCTTCACTCTCGTTACATTGTCTCTCTTAGGCCCGAATATGCTCCTCATGACCCCATTATCACCCTCAGACTATATTCCTACCCCATTGTCAGTGACTAAGCTTCACACCCATACAAAACAACAGGCAAAATTATAGTTTTGTATACCTTATTCTTTATATTTTTGGATAGCATACTGAAAGACAAAAGAATTTGGAATGAATGATAGCAAGCATTCCCCAATTTCAATCTGCTCTTATATTCTTCCTAAACGGAATTTTGATTCATTAGGGTTCCACCCTTTCAAAGAATTTATTATCAATCTTTAAATTGTCATTATGTCCTGCATTCTGATCTCAAGACATGACCATATACTTAGTTTTCTCTGCATTTACATCTAGACCAATCTCGTTACTAGCGACTATTAATGCTTCTTATGTTTTTCTTTATGGTATGTATGCTTCTGCCTAATACATTAACATCATCAGCAGAAACTAGAAACTGATGTGTATCATTTAATTTCTGGCCCTTCTGGTTTACATAAAACCTTCTAATGGCACATTCTAATACAAAGTTGAAAAGCAATGTTAAAAAAGCATCTCCTTCCATCAAACCATTCTTAATAGGAAACATATGAGACTAAAGTTAGGCTGCCTGGACTCTGCTAAAGGTTTAATTTATACACACTTTTATTAGCCTTACTCCTTTCATGGGGATGCCCAACTCCATCCCAACTGAATCACAGGCTTTCATGAAGTCTATAAATAGCTGTTCTGGTCCTATATTCAGGAAAAAATGGTGGAAGTACAAAACATGGGGGACCACAATCAGCAGTCTTATGCAACTTCCTATTAATTCCGCCCTCTTAGATCCAAATATTCAGCTTTTAGAACACAGTCTATTTTTTCATTAAAAAATACAATTTTACATGGCCCCCCCAAAAAAAAGAGAGAGAGAGAGAGAGAGAGAGAGAAAAGTTGCTCTAAAAAAATACCTGGTAACAAATACGCATGCAATTAATTACTATGAAGCTTAAAATAATCTACACCTACATGGCACAAAACATCTGATTTCTCCTGCTGTCATCCACAATCAGGTTTTCAGTCCTATGAAAAGGAGACAAGACCACAAAATACAAATCAGCTTAACAAAAATAGACAAACACAAGGACACTTTTCTAGCACAAAGGTATAGATCAATAAGCAGAACATGAAAGTAACTGCAAAATTTGTTGGCCTTCAGTTTTTACAAGCAAACTTAAAATTCTCAGTACAAAATTAAAGATGTTCTAAATCATTCTACATGAGTATAGTAACTTCTGCATATTTTTCTTCATCTGTAAATGATTTAACAATGTTACACCAGCTACACACATTCCACAGCACACAATATTGTCAGAGAATGCTTTAAATCAGTAAGGGATTTTTAATATGATACATATCTAAGTAACCCCATCAACCATACAAAGTGTAAAGAGTTCCCATTACTAGAGGAAACCAAGTTTTAATTTTTTCTTTGCCAATTACAATACTATAGGTAGGAAGACTGCTTAGGTATTCATTCATTACACATAACTTAAATCCTTTCTCTATGTTATTCAGCAAAGACATATGAAGCTACCTCAAGTTCTAGATTAATTTGTATTTACAGCTGCAGTGAACACAAGCATTCACCATGTAATGTCACTTGCTGAAAATATATCTTAGTTCTTCAAAACACAAAACTTATATAATACCATAATATAATTTTCAGTCGCAATACGTAAAAGGATTGATCAATAAGTATCTGGAGTGAGTTCATTTCTCTAGTACCTTATGTCACACTGTGACAGGACCTTTCTAAGCATGTCAGGACATGTTCCTGAGTGCCCTCAATCAGCTAGACCTCACAGAAGTCATTCAGACACAAATGCAAGTAAATGGTTGTGTTTGTGGCATGTGTTACACCTGTGAAGTTTGAAAGTACTGATCAATGCATTGTGAATTTCACACAAAACTTATGAAAATCAGAACTGAATGTAAGGAACAATTAAAATTGCCTTTTGAGAGGAAACCATGAGCCACATGAAAGTTTCTGCAAGGTTCTACAACCTTCAAGATGGGCACACATCTGTAGAAAGTGAAGAGTATTCTTTACATCTTCAATCAAGCAGAAAAGAAGAAGTGAAAGCAAAATGTGGTGAGAGCAAATTGAAGACTAACCTTAAGGGAAGTAACTGAGAAACTAAAAATTTCTTTTGGCTCATGCCAGGAAATTTTAACTAACAATTTGGAACTGAGAAGTGTGTCACGGAAGTTTGTCCCATGGCAAATTACAGCAAAGCAGTAGCAGCACCTCCTGTCTGCAGCCTTCTCTTACCTCAAATGTGCAGAGGCAGATGAAAATTTCTTTAAAAAACACTGTAACTGGTGATAAAACATGGGTGCACAGTTATGACCCCAAAACTAAACACCTACCTGCCAAAATGGAAAACACTTTCATCACCACACACCAACAAAGCAGGACAAGTTCAATGCAAGACAAAGATGATGACTATCAACTTTTTTAATAAAAAAAAGCTATTGTGCACCATGACCATGCTCCATATGGCCAGGCTGTAAGCAAACATTTTCATTTAGAGATACTAAGATACCTAGATGGTGCAGTTTGCCACAAACAACCAAAAAATGGCAGTGTGGTGCAAGAAAAAAAAATATATTGTAATGCACTAGTGAACTAGTGCAGCAATTTTTAGCCAACACACACACACCATAGGCATGTCAACCTCTGCACTCCCCAGACATGGAACCATATGACTTTTTTTTCTTTGCCCAAATTAAGAACACTTTGGAAGGTGAACAATTTGAGATGCAGATGCAATCAAATTTCATGTAATGCCACAAATTTTGCAGATGCACCAAACAGAATACAAGAGATGCTGCCAAGAGTGGAAGGGTGTATCACGATAAAAGGGGCATCTAAAGAGGGGGATTAGTCTGTCACCACGGTAAGTTTAGTACAGTTACTTTCACAGCATTAGTCTGGATACTTTTTGATTAGCCTTATATGGAAGTAATATCATCAGCTCTGCCAACAAATCCTACTCGTACCTCCCCATGGTGTCCCTTGGCCAAGGCTGTGGACAGCAGCAGCATATGGGAGGGGGTGAAAGGTAAGTTTCTGGCACCTTAAAATGCCAACATTTGACCAAGGGAGAAAAACCCCAACAAAAACTCCTAGGTCCTCCATAGTCTCAGAGGTTGAGCGCTAGGCTAGTGTCCTAATCTCATAAGAATAAGAAGTGCTACGAACCCTAAAGCAGTAAAGCCTGGCAGATTTTGAAGAAGACCAAAACAAATGCCTAAGGAAATGAGAGGAGGAATTGTGAATAGATATATGGAACATACAATGTTACAGGCATAGAAGATGAGGGGTGTTAACAGATGAATTAATAAAAGAAAATAAATATAATGGCCTTAAAAGACACCAGATGGAACAGAAATGGATGGAAAGATAAGAAAAAACACATCCTACTATACAGTGTAGAGACAGATAAGAGATGATGAAATGGTACCGCATTTGCATTGCTGAAAAAGGTCAGGTCAAGTATAATGGGATTTGAAACTGTAAGTAATGGAATATCAAGATTAAGAATTAAAGGATATTTGTACAACACAACTGTAAGTAATGTGTGTATGCACCAAGAGACGGAATATAGAAAATAAACTATAAAGAAAGTGGTACAAAAGGGAGTAAGTCATCAAGTAGAAGAATGGCATAATATTAAACAAAGTAGTATAGAAGTAACTGAGGAGATAAATGGGGAAAAGAAAAAAAACAGAGAAATGAAGAATGGTATGATGACAAATGTATAGAAGCTGTAAAAAATGACGAATGTTACAACACAATGATACATAGATAAACAAGAATAAATAAATTATTATTAAAAAAGGAAAAAAAGCATATAGAATATGTATGAAAAAATGAGAAATGACGAGGAGAAAAATGGAGGAAATACAATGACAAAATACTGTTAAGGAATATAGGAAATTTTAAAATATGCCAAGAATTCATGTGATTTGAGGCTTCCGCTGTGAAGTCAATGACAATGCAGTTTGTACCAAGAATTTCACTAAAGAACATCAACAAAGAAATTTACATGTATTAAATATGACTGGACAATTGCTATCTGAGGCGGAGGAAGCAATGGATAGACGAAAAGAATATTTTCAAGGACAATTAAGTGATTGGTGTCATATAAGCATAGAATTTGATACAAAAGAAGCTGATTTAAAGTGAAGAATATGGAAATATGTGAACCAACATATGCGGAAGTAAGATACAAGTTAATGCCAAAGCACCAGGGCAGACGGAATAATGGCACAGATTGTACAGGAAATGGATCTAGCTTTATGGAGGAGGATACATAGTTTAATTAAAATTATATGGAATAAGGAAGAAATACCAATAGATTGGAAGATAGGAATTGTATGCCCAATATACAAAAAGACAGACAGATAAATAGATAGATAGCAAGAAGTCCACTGTTGCGAGTATGGAGGCTGGGGGAAGAGTGTTGTCTCATGGTTTGAGAAAATCATAAATCAAAAGGGAGGAATGTGCCAGAGCATTGTCATGATGCAGCAACCATTTTCCCCCTTCCACAAATCAGACCTTTTTCTCTCCACTGCCCCTCTCAGCCTCTTCATCACATTCAGATAGCATTCCTTGTTCACAATCCAGCCATGAAGTAGAAATTCATGACGAATTATGCCCTCACAATCAAAAAACACAGTATCACTTTCACATTGGACCAAATTTCCCGTGCTTTTTTTGGAGTGTGGGTGAAGTTGCTGAGACCCACTGCGAGGACTGGGCTTTTGTTTCAACATCATAGCCATAAACCCAAGTTTCAGCACCTGTGATGATGTTCTTTTTCATCAGCATTTGCATGGTCTACAGTCTCTTTAACGATATCAACATGATTTTGTTTCTGATCTTCAATCAGCAGGCACAGCACAAATTTGGCTGCAATAAGAGGCATGCCCAAATTTTCAGTGAGAATCTCATGACATGTGGTTATTGAAATTCCAACTTCCTCTGCTACTTCATGAATGTTCAAACAGTAATTGGAACAAATCACTGTCCAAACTTTATGTTTTCTTCATTTTTTATGTTAAAGGTCATCCTGATAGTACACTGTTCTCAAATAAAGTTTGGCCCTCTTTAAAACATTTGTACCACTCATAGATTTGTGTTCTACTCATGGCTTCATCGCCAAAAGCGTGTTTTAATATTTCAAAAGTGTCCGAGAACGTATTCCCTTATTTGAAACAAAATTTTACACAAACACGTTGCTCATAAAAATCACCCACCCTTAATCGCTGAAATATTCACCGAGCAAGCATAACATGCATTCACTATAATAGACACAGCACAATGACTAAGCAAACTAGAATAATCCAGTTTGTGGCATTCACCTAAGAAAACTCACTGCTACACAGCGCAACCAGTGGGACCTTGCTCCACCTTCATGTTGGAGCACTAATTCAAATGTTTCTGAAACATTATGGACTTACTTTGTAAAATGTAAAATGTAATAATGTAAGAACTTACTAATAATGCACATCTAAGTAAATAAATCAACCACCCCCATCTAGTGCTGAGGCTAAAGAAAGGGTACAGCTATACCTCTACTCCTCCTCTGGGCCCACACAGCCTGTTCTAGGGCAAATTTTACTGTACCTTACCTAACTTACAATTTTCAATTACTTTATATGGGAAAATGGTTCTCATTTTATGCACATTTGATTTTCCTGGTCTTTTTCACAAACACATTAACCACACAAATTGAGGACTACCTGAACTTAAAAAAAAAATCTACAGTTCTGTGATATGCTGCGAGTAGATTAACCTCATTTTTTAAACCTGGAATAGTTAAGATACTTGTCATATTTTCATGAAAGTACTCTATAAAATTCCTTACAATACACAGCTCGTTCACTTCCATGGCTTCCTTCATAAACAGACAACAGGCTCAATGTAGGCCCGTGGCTTGTGAATACAGATATGGCAGGACATCAGTTCTTGGGGCTTCTGTATTCAGTTTAAAGTATGCATGGCTAATCAAAAGATTACCTTACCTGATGGTGGAGTCACAGTACCAGCTGATGTAGCAGTGCTGGTACTGTTTGGGCTTTCAGATCGCTCTGGAGATTTCCCATTGGATATTAACTGATGCTGCTGCTGCTTCTGGAGCTGTTCTTTCTGTGAACAAAGAAATATAAAAATTAAAAATACCAAGACCTTGCTGACCATAGTGAAATCCATACAGAGTATTTCAAATAATGCACACGCCACCAAGGAAGTGATTCATTTCACTAATGTACTGCAAAAATAAAGGGTGGACCATGGAATGTTCAGAATTTGTTTTCCTCACTGTAAAACAATACAGAAGGTGGGGGCATGTCATGCATTACATGCGGAGGAGTATGTAGAGATTTATTCAGCATATACCGCTGGAGTGTTGAGTAAGTGTGTGAGAGTGGCAGAGTTGTTTACTGAAACAAGTTCTGTGATACAGAGACGATGTGCCTTCCACAGGGGGTAGAGGTGAGAGAAAGTAACATATGATAAGCCAAATATTCAAATGGATATGGCAATAGTAAGAGACAGGTTTGGTCTCTGAGAGGCTTCCTCCAGTACCAGCCAGGAATGTGAGAAAACTGGATGTCATCAGTGCCATGACGATAGTCACTGTGCGGAGTCTGCAGCTGTCAAGAAGGTACGTGACACAGACAATGCACACCTCTCAGATTGCATTAGTTTAAACTTAAGTCTCACCCATACAAGCTGTCATCTGTGCACAGACTATTACAACTTGACAGTAATAATGTGAAATGATTTTGGGATTGTTTTGAGAATTTAACCCCCACATGCCACTACACAGTGGTTGGCAGCTGTTTGGATTATTTTTAGGGTTGCTTCAGATCTGTTTTGAGGAAATGGTCAGTTATGTAGTACACATGGTGTGTGTGTCCACCCACCAATTCCCATTTGGGGACATTATATGTTGCTGCTATGTGTCATTTTAACAGGCAGTATGATGTGTATAGGGTGTAATATTACTAATTACAACAGTAAGTGGTGAACCAGTAACTGTGTGGTATTGTGATTAGTCATGTAATTCTCTGCTAGTGCTAATCCATGTGTATATAGTCCACAGTTTTGTGAGTGTGCTCCAACTACTTACAGCAGAAGGGCAGTTTCATAATTAACAAAAATGGAGACTAGTATCACCAAACTGCAATGACAATTGCAAAGGCTTAGTCTAGCAGGAGTCAATGGATCCGTCTTTGGCAATAAATATCCACAAATGTTCCAGAAACCAACAGCATTCAATTTATGACTCTCTAGAGCAGGTAGAAGAGTATGTACAAATCAGAGAATGGACTGATGCCAACAACCTACTGTGATCAGAAATGGGAATCCCAACAGAAAAATTTCAAGTAAGAATTCATGCAGGTGTATGCTTGTGCACATACGAAAGAATGGAGGTTAAAGAAGACGGTACCTGACAAAACCAAAAACAGTATATGTTATTCACATCAAGACAATACTAATACACTAACATATGCACGGGCCATACTACTTAATGAAAACTAAATCGAAAGAGCCTCATAAAATTTGAGTGGCCATACTCAGTATATATTTAGCTGAAATCTGTCACGTAACTGAACATAATCAAAAGGGCTTGATAAATTTGACTGCCATACCACATATTTTAAACTGAAATCTGTCCAGCAGCTTAGGCAATAGTGCTGTGGATATATGGACGGACATCAATTTTAACCTGTTTCAAAGCGTACCTGTAAGAAATATTCATGCATTTAATATATAATTATTTACAGATGAATACACTTTAGAGAAATGCACTTGTTTCTGGAATTAAAATTGATCTTGTACAAGAACTACTCACTTATCCTCCAGCCATGCAAACATCAGTTGATGTTAAATGACTATGTCCTAGTTCGTTCAAAACACATTCAGAAGTTTGTGCTTGCTGTGTTTAACTACATTTTGACACATACCTGACCTTGCAACAGAAGCCTGTACACTGGTTTTAAGGTGTCCGTAAAAGGTAAAGTTGTTCCTTTTCTTACTTTACTATCATGCCACAAAGGCACAATAGGGAAGTGGAAGTATTGCTCCAGGCATTCCTAATCTCTGCAATGGAGGAAGGTGTGTAACTGGCTTCACACCCTGACTGCCTCATCTCCAGGTAGAGCCCCCTGTACCATAACAGGAGGCTGGGAAAGCCACAAAGCTGCTCTGGGCACTTTGGAAACAGGAAAATCTCTTGCCTATAACCTGGTCAAACATGTCAGCTCTCTTTAACAAGTTTAATTTCACCAAACATTTCTTTAACTTTTTTGTCACAAGGCAAGCACCAAGGATGAAGCAAAATTTTTGTGGCTAAGCAAATCTGTATGACTAGGTAATATAATAAAGTTTATCCTCAGTACATTTTTTGGAATGTCTGCAATGTAAGACACTCTGCCACCTATACAATTTTGTAAAATGGGACACATTCAATGGCTGTACTTCATGAAAATGGTACACCTTTAAACAAGTCTGCATCAATCATTCTGGCATCAATTATGTGACTAACATACAAAAATTTGTCCTAAGTGAGGATATCTACCTTATCACAAGCTTGAGGACAACCACTATTACATCTGCCACACTGAATGCAAGACTACAATGTGATGCATTTCACCATTAATAAAAATAATTATGTTCAACCTGTTCCAGATAACTATTAAGGCAAAATACCAAAGGAATATTTCAGCGAGGCTTATAACATTTGGTCTACCAGAATCCACTATCCTCAAGAGAAGAATCAGTCCTGTTTTGCAACAAGTTAAAACTTTAAAATTTTACCATCTTTACAAAAATTGGGTGTTCTAGTTTGGAATCACACAACATTCTGATAATCACTACAAAGGTACAGATGATCCTGTGCTTTATTTGGTATGCACCTCCACGCATTCTTGACTCTGTCAATAGATGGTCGTTACCTGGACAGCTTCATTCCCCAGGCACTTTAACCTTGTGGAAAAAGTCCGTGGTACCCATTGGATTGGAGGATGAGTGGGTCCCAGAGCCAGTCAGGATGTTGTGGGAAAGGAAAAACCACTTGCCCCTACCAAGACTTGAATTCCAATTACTCAACTGTCCAACCTACATAACCCTGTCTCATTCTTGTTTCTTGCATTTATGTATAGGCAGAAAACTCTTTACCTGCTTTTGCTTTCGCTTCTTTTTCTCTTCCTCATTACTAAGAAGCTCTTGAACTCTAACAAGTCTTTTCTGATGCCTTACCTAAACGAATCAACAATAGAAAAACAAAATATGTCAGCTACCAATCTAAAAAAGATAGGATATAAAACAGCATCTTATATTTTACTCCTACCATGCATACTCTCACAATTAACACATCAACCAACAAATACACTTAATGTATAGCAAGTAACTTGTTTAACTCCAACATGTTTCAGCACTGCGATGCCATTCTAAGAGAGTTTCAGAACAAAGGAATATGAGCCCAAAACATTCATCTAGGAATTACACTGCCTGTATCATAATGTTTACAATGTTCAAATTCTAAAATATATCAAATGCTGATAAGCATGAAAATTACAGTATTGTGATTATTAAAATTAAGTGATAGCAGTTCCAAGTCCATACTTGTTTATGACCTGTACACAGTATGCATACAAACACATGTCTTGTTCTTAAGCGATCTGAAGGGATCATGTCCTGTAAATATGTTAGCAATGTTAATTTTAGATAAATGAGTATTTATTATTATTATTTACAGAAGATGAATTTGTAACAGTGTTATATAATGGACAGTATATATCAGAGTACATACCACATGTGGTGTGTAATGCAAGTTATGTTCGACAGTAGTACGCTACATAAGTACCCTGTAGTGTGGTTTAGAGGAAATGCAGTATCTATCCCTGTGTGTTAAGAATCTGTCATGGACGAGAGCAACTACGGATTTTACACAAATCAAAAACTCACAAACAACAAACATTTTACACAAGAGAAATAATACAACAAATACATAAGACGTTAACACAAACAATCTCATAATAACAAAAGCAGATAAAGGTAGGTTTGCAGTTATCATTGAATAAGATACATAACAATGCAGACACGGAACTCTTCTACAAAAAACCACTCTACAAAATTATATAAGAGTCCAAGGGATGTTTATCAAAAATAAATACAACAAACCATTCATAAAAGTGGAACACTAATTGAAAAACATACAGTTAATATCTCATACAAAAACATTACCATTCATTCATCCATTCTGTTGTCTGTCTTACGTTAGGTCCATGCCCTCTTCCGAAGCAAGTTCTCCATTACCACTAACATTAAATACACAATTAAAATATATAAGAAAAATGAATGAATCAAACCTGTAATTAATAATATCCATGCAACAACATATAAGCTGTCTAATTTCTCAACAACAAGCTTAGAGAAACTTTACAATTACCTAATACACCTGCCATGTTTAATTCAACCAAGTTAGTATATGACTTGAATAAACTCAAAATCAAGGACTCCAACAGATTAATCACAGTTGATATAAAAGATCTTCACATAAATTTACCTATCATTGAAATTATACTACACCACAAAAACTTGGAGATATAACTAATAATTTTACTACTACATACGATACTTACATAGAATTACTTTCAATTTGAAAATAACTTCTACAAACCTAACCAATGTATCACAATGCGTTCTCATATTTAAGGCCTAGTTGCATAAACATTTCTGCAAATCTATGTGCACCTCACAGTTAAATACATGCTTGAAATCAACAATACTGTATTTTACAATAGATATGATGACATTCTAATAATTTTTGATAGTCACAAGATAACAGCAGTCGAAATAGTAAATTACATGTGTAACATTCATGAACATCTTCAGTTCAAATTAACATACAAATAAAATGGAAAAATAAGTTTTCTTAAACTATTAATCACTAGAAATAAGGCAAACTACTAATTGATATATTCTGAACACCTGCATCTACTGACACCACTATTCACTAACACTCAAATCACCCCAAAGAGCACAAACTAGCCACATGTATTCCTTTTAAATAAGATGCATCATCCACCTATTTCACAAGAAAGTTAAAAAAAAAGTTAATATAATATATCAACTTGCCTGCAGTAACAGGTAACCACGGTCCATAACAACACAATAAAATAACCAAATTAAAAAAATAGAAAATCTGTCTGGCTTCTTTCAGTGAGACTTGCCAGTGGTTAAAATTTCCCCTGAATGGGTTACGGGTCCTGAGTGGGGTAAGTCCAGCAGTAGGATTGCTACCTTTAGCCTCTGGACCGGCATGTTTAGGGATGGCATTTCCTCCATTCCTGGTGAAACAGTTATACCACTGTGACTCGGTCATCATTTCCTCGTTTGTGAGAACAGGGTATACCACGAGGAGAGGATGACTATTGGGTAGGACACGCTATAGTATTACGCATCACTATCCCTAAACTACACTAAACAGCAACGGTAGAAAATTGATAGATTTATGCACATTTAATAACTTAAAAATAATGAACAATTTTTTTAAGCACAAAGAAATTCATATATTTACTTGGGAAGCAAGAGGCCACAAATCAATTATTGATAACTTTATAACAAATATGAAAACTTCAAAGGTAATCCAAGGCATTAGATTCTACAGACGCAATGAAATAGATAGTGACCATTACTTATTATGTGCACAAGTAAATTTTCCACCATGATGGTTCAACAAGAGTAACAAAAAGACCCCATTAAAGCAAGATGAATTTTTTAAGGCAAGACTGCTAAATGATACAAGCATAAGATGGCTGTACACCCAAAGAGTGAAATTCCACTTAAGCATACAAATGAAAATGAAACAGATATTGAGGAAGAATGGAAAAACTTAAAAAACATATTAAAATCAGCAGCAAATGACAGTTTAGGAACAATAAAGAGCCAAAACTGGAGAAAGTATTTAAAAATATGGGATGACCAAATAAAACAATTAATAGAAACAAAGAAAAAAATCATACAAAAATGGCTGAATTCAAAGAAACTAGAAGATAAACTGGAATACAAAAGAAACACAGCACTGCCTAAAAGACAAAGACTTTCCTGGGACAAATCTGTTACAAATTTTGAACATGACACATACAGGACCCTACCCAAAGTGTACAAAATTTTAAAACAAATTAGTATGGATGTAAAAGAAACAACACATATTCAAGGGAACATAGACGAAAATGTATTCCTTCAGTACTATGGAAAGTTATGGAACACAACAAACATAAATGAATTACAATTAGAATACAATTCAGCTGATTACTCATATGCTTCTATAACTTCTGATGAATTAGAAAAGGTGTTAAAATTAACAAAAAATGGTAAACTCCAGGACAAGATAACATTAACTCAGGGCTATACATGTATGCACCAGAAGAGTTTAAACTGAGATTACTGCAATTTTTAAACAATATATACAGAGAAAATGGCATTCCAAATGAATGGAGAAATGCTGTTATAACCCCCATATTTAAGAAAGGTGATAGAAGGGAACCCAAAAACTACAGAGGAATTAGTATTCTCAACACTTGCTATAAGATACACTCTAAAATCCTTAATATGAAACTGCAGAAATACTCAGAAGTATTTATGACAGGAACACAAAATGGATTCCAAAAGGGACAGTCATGCACGGACCCAACATTTTGCCTTAAATTATTAATTGAAAAAAGACGGGAATTTAACTTGGAAACACACTTGGTGTTTATAGAATATGAGAATGCATTTGATAACATACAAGGACAGATTTTATTTACATTTTGAAATCCAGACATATGCCAGACACTTTGCTAAAGGAAACAGTGGATATTTACACACAAAACAAAATACTGATAAAATTTAACAACAAACTAACAAAACCGGTAGAAATTAATCAAGGAGTACGCCTAGGTTTCCCTCTTTCACCTACACTGTTTAATATATATTTAGACAAAATAGTAACTAAATGGCAAAATCAAGACATAACCAGAATCAAACTTCCAAAAAACCAGCAACTGTCAACGCTGTTATTTGCAGACTACCAAGTCATAATGGCAGACACAGAAGATAACCTACAGAAAGCTGTGCATAAATTAAATCAAATAATAACAGAATATGGTTTAATTATATCGGTACAGAAAACACAATCGATGGCATTTAAAGGGCAAGATCCAGTGATAACTAAAATTGTGATAACAAAATTACAGAACAAGTAAATTTGTTTAACTATTTAGGAAACATGATATCTTATGAAAGAGAATTGGATATTGATAACAAATTAAATAACTTTTTGAAAATTACAGGTATTTTAAATAATGTGTTTAGACCACAAAAAACCCTTTAGAAAACAAGAATAAAACTATACAATACACTCGCCCTTCCAGTCTTGTTATATGGTAGCAAAACTTGGACTATTAAAGCAAGGGATGCCAGAAGAATAACAGGGACAAACTACTGGAAAAAAAGAAAAGCTGGATACAACATGTAAACAGAATGCCTCAGAATAGATTACCCAGCGTAATGAAACACTACTCCCCAACTGACACAAGGAATCATGGTGGACCTTTGAAGAGACTTCTGGATACATGAGACAGGAACGGGTCAACAATTGGCCCAACTCCATGACAGACGTATGATGATGATAATAATAATAATACCTTATTACACACACAAAACAATAATATACATGCATAACATGTGAATACCACAGTCCCTTCATAAGATACACCATTAATGAACACACCAATTTATGTATAACATTCTGTTCACCAAATACACTACATAATCTAGTAAAAATCCAAAGGAAAACATAAATAAATATTTTACCAATGGCATTTATGGTCTAAAATGAAACACACATCACAAAATTTGCATTGGCCAGAGTGGTCATAATCTTGAAATAAGGTTTTCAGAGCATCAGATATATATATATATATATATATAAAATATCTAAAATTCAAATATCCGCTACACATTTTAAACAATAAACATGAATGCTGCCCTGTACAAAACATCATGCAGCTTATTAAAACATGCAATAAAGTTTCGCATATGAACTGCCTTGAAAACTTTTATATTAAAAAATACCAACTTCAAGGACCTTTGATAAATGACGACTATGTCTGTGAAAAAAATCATTTGTTCTAATCCATAACTCAGATTCTTACTACACAGGCACAGGTACTACACTTCCTCTGAACAATGCTACAAGGCACTTATTTAGCATACTACTGCCCACCATAGTGTACATCACACACCACATATGGTATATTCTCTGATATACATTATATTATATAACACTGTCACAAAATCTTCTATAAATAATACTAATAAACACTCATTTATCTAAAATTAACATTGCTAACATATTTAAAGGACACACCTTTGGATCACACAAGTACAAGACAGGTGTGTGCATGCATACTCTGTACATATCATAAACAAACATGGACTTATACATGGAACTGCTCTCTATCGTATAATTTTTGTATCACAATACTGAAATTTTTATGCTTACCAGCTTTTTATATATTTTAGAATACGAACATTGTAAACATCCCAAATCAGGCAGTGTAATACCTGGATGAACATGTTAGGTTCATATTCCTTTGTTCTCAGACTCCTTTAGGATGGGACACCAGTTCCGAAACATGGAGTTTAATAATTGTTATGAATTGCATTTTATTAAATGCATGAGGTTCATCATCCCCGTTGTGTTCTATGAAATAACTAACATAGAGAGCGTGTACTCGTCTAACACAACTATTTTTATTGGTAGAATATGAAGTATTTTCTACATAAGGTACAACTACATGTTTCAGCACTTGATAAGGGCCATCGTCACGCTGTACATGAAATACTTATTAAGCAGTTATACAAAACATACATGGGCCGTTTATATGGGGTAGGGAGGGGGTAAAGTGGGCACAAGATCTTGTCTCTGTCAGAAAGGTTGGGCGGTGTGGGTTATCTGAGGGGTCCATGCTGTTACCAAGCTATGTCTAAGTTTATTATAGTTAAATCAGTGGTAGGTATCATATTATGTCTATGTGTGCTGTGTAATTATACTAAAGTATAAAATGTACAATGTACAATAATATGTAGCATCTATGACTATAATTTTAGGTTTATAAACTTACTCTGGTTGTTAACAGTATCTTACTGTTTTAAATAAATCAGCCTAATATCACACCAATCTCATCTGTACAATTTCATATGTGGAGTTATAATTCTCTTTGTCGTGTCATTTCTCATACAATGTTTGCGAGTAGAAACGAAAATCAAACAAATAAAATGAGATAAGAATAAACTAAATACAATGAAATGAATATAAAATAAAACAAAATACAGTGTAAGGGTTAACACTACTCCCCTTAGTTTCGCTAAACTGTACTACAAGTGTTTGTTAAAGGTGCAGGGCCTTAGCTAGTTCATAGTATACTATTCTAGTCTGTGTTTGACTAAAACTGATCTTCATGGAGGGGTGTAGGACCATCATTTAAGACAAGGTTGTGTGCTAGTCTGGTTGGCTGGTTTTTTTTTAGTGTAGCTGTATGTCGCATCTAGTGTGGTAAGGGGTGGGTCCCACAGCTTAAGTGTCAGTGTTCATGTCCATGTTGAGGTTTGTAGTGGTATTTCTTCTATCGCAGCTCTATGTATCCTCCGGATACATAGAGCTGCGATAGTCACAGATGCTACATATTATTGTACATTGTACATTTTATACTTTAGTGTAATTACACAGCACACATAGACATAATATGATACCTACCACTGATTTAACTATAATAAACTTAGACATAGCTTGGTAACAGCATGGACCCCTCAGGTAACCCACACCGCCCAACCTTTCTGACAGAGACAAGATCTCGTGCCCACTTTACCCTCTCTCTACCCCATATAAACAGCCCATGTATGTTTTGTATAACTGCTTAATAAGTATTTCATGTACAACCTGAAGATGGCCATTATCAAGCGCAAAAACATGTAGTTGTACCTTATGTAGAAAATACTTTATATTCTACCCATAAATATAGTCATGTTAGACGAGTACATACACTCTACATTAGTTATTAAGTGCATTTGTTGGTTGATGTATTAATAAATATAACAGCATGAGTAAATGAGCAACACAATTCAGAATATTATATTACAGGACACTAAGGCACAGAATTAGATTAACATTTCTGACTGTTCTATCTTACTTTACCATTTGGCTGAACTTCTGTGATGAAACCCAATATTGGGTGCTATATGGATAACGGAAATTTCAATTTGGATGGCAATAAGTACGTTGATTAAAACTCAATGCAAATTGTTGCAGAAAATAACAGGTACTGTACCACATTTTCTACCTTAAAAAGAATCTGCCCTGTAAAATAATATGCATGCAAATATAGTACTTTGCTGTCCTAAGTTATAACCGTAACTACTCTCCAAAAGCCAATCACTGGATCCAGTTTTAAGCCTACATAAACATGTTTATAATCTTGTAACTTCCTAACATTTTATATATCATCAGTCCTTATGATGTACAATATACGAACTGAAAACTTCACACACTTTCTAGTATCCCCACATTTAACAGGCCACATCACCTCTCCTGTAATTCAATATGCACATACTCAGAACTTGACACATAAAAAATGAACTGGGAGGATAGAAATGTAGCATCAAACAAAAGAAATAGCCTCTACTTGCTCTGCTGATGCTGCTTTCTACAGATAGTTTTCAGTCACTGGTGTAAAAGACCAACTTACTTTTATTGTGAGGCAAACAAACCAAACCCTGCCTACTGCGTAAGATTCAGTAGCCAAATCACTATTCCTACCTTAGCTCTACAGATGAAACATACCCACCACCAGACAGTTTGAGGTGAAATAAGTGTTAAGCATGGTACCTTGTTTTGGCAAATACCACACCTTAATAAACTTGTAACTAACCCCGACCTAAGGTGTAAACAGCATATGACTACAACTCAGTGACCCAAGGTGCCAAAAATCTTCACCCACAGCTAAAATTATGTGAGCAATATACATTTATACATTTTACATTATGCATGCAATTCACAGACCTGATTTGATTATAAAAATATATCAATAACATTTTTCCAATTTAATTCATAAACAGATTGCTAAATTTCTTTCTGTTAAAATGAAAGAAAACTCTACAGGATATACTTTTTTTATTGTACTGTCTGCATGAAAAAACTAAATCCTCTAATCTGAATTCTAGTCATTTAATTACTACACAAAAGGGTTAATACTACCATGAGGTATGAAGCAAACACATCTTTCACAAGAGATGCAAAATTTCCTGAATAACTGGGGCTAAAGTGGTCCAACATCTAACTCCAAATGTGTGGATCATCAATTGTATTGACACATAAAGTCCCCAATTAATTGTGTCCCTTGTTTACAACACATGATCCTTTCCCACAGTACTTAACTACAAAGCATCTTTTGCTCATTCATGATGATGCCAAAGTAAATTACATGTTCATTACTTTTATAATAACCAACCAAATGCACACATGCCTATTACTATTATTGTATTAAAGAGACTCCAACATGTTCACATGCAGTCTGTGTATAAAACAACATACACAACTGTCATCAATGGTAGTATCTTTATATCTTGTACACAACATAGCAGAAGTGAGCCGTAACCTGTGAGCTGTAACCTGCTCCCTGTAAGATTGATGTAGAGATAAATATCAATGATTAGCAAGTACTGTGCTAACCAATGATGCATATACAGGCCACCTGCAAGACAGTGAGTTCCACATCATTGTATGTCTACAACTGTCTGGCAAGGAACAGTTCACATCTCACTTCTACTACATGGTGTAAAAGATATCAAGATACAACTGTTCAAAGCAATTACAGATGTTTTGTATGCAGTTACTTGATGGATGTACTCCATGATTATGACTCAACAGGGATAAAAAGATGGAGTCTATTATTTTAATATAATAATAGTAATAAGCACACCGTGCATTTTGTTGGTTGTTAAAAACTATTACTTATCAATGCTTGGAATGAATAAAATAAAATACATTTTTGTTGTCTATGTACCAGTTCCAAATCACAAATCTGTTAACACCTTAGGTTTTCTCCTACAATTCTCTGTACCATTTTCTGCTCATCCTTAAGTCTTGTCTCAGTCTTCTGATGAGCTACTCTCAAAGCCTCCTTGACATGTGACGAGAACTTGAGGTGTGGTCGGTCACACAGTGAGGAGTTCGTAAGTTGGTGCAAGGATGACAGTTCAGTGTTATTAAAGAATGGGTGTGTCAGAAGAGCTGCTATTGTTGGCACCCCACCTTTACAAGCTTCAGTAGACAGGATAGATTCCAGAACAGACTCTGTAACAAGTCAGAGAATTACTGTATCAAAGAAGGGCCCTGAAAATCCTCATAATGTTCTACCAAGAGAAAAGATGTACAATACCTGCAATTATGGTTGCACAATACAGAATAAATAAAATCTATTAGAATTAAATAATTAAGCAGGCAATATCTGGAATGTGAGATTTGCCACATATGTAGTGTTGCTTCCAAACAACCACCACCCCTATAAAGAAATAAGGGTCATCGTTATTGTAGAATTCAATTTCAACAGTAAGAAACCATTAAGAAAATTTAAACATGCTTAACAGGACTCTGAACAGCTGCAGGGGCCCTCTTTACTTAGTTACCTGCAACAATTTTAGACACTAGCAAGAAAATTACTTTGAAATGCCTTTAAATTTACTACACTGTCCTCCATTAGGCAGAAAAATAACCATTTCAAATTCTTTTACCATCTTAGTTCAGCAGACTTGACAGTTTGGGTTATGACAGATTCTCAGTAACCAGGATCCAATTCAGATATACAGTCAGGCACTACTATCCATAAACATAGGCCTTCACCTCTGCCAAGCTAAGACTAAAAATTTCTATTTTACAGAGCCCTCACAATGATTTGCAGTCCACATTTAACTTAGATTCCACCAACTGACCACCATTCTCATTACTACATCATCAATGGCAATAGCAGATATAGCCTCTATGGCATTTCCCTTCAAAAAACATATTCCTTTTCTTAACCAGCTTACAGATGCTAAGACTGATAATAAATTACACAAGTAAATGTTATCCAATTATTAACATTTTCAGATCAATTATAATAATTGGGATTCTTTCAAGTTACAGCTTATTTAGATTACACTACAACAACTGTATACAATGAAAATTCTATCCATCATTTCTAGGACGGGGACAGGGATGGAGATGGGGGGGAACATGCACTAAATGCAGGAAAACAGTTGCAGAGAAGTTTTACTAAAGATGCCAAAAAGATGCACAGGGAAATGACTGATGTATGTATCACTGTATATATACTGGAAAATCAAGTCAATAACATGTGTAATATGAGAATAATCTACAGAAGTAAATGACATCTAGGCAAAGACATACAACCAAAGACGTGTTCTTCACCAACAGCAAAATTGTTGGGAGGCAAGTTGTTTACCATTGAAGTTCAAGGAAAACATGGGTAATGTAACAAAAATGAGTCACAAAGCATGAGTGCTCATCAAAAAAATGTAGAACTAAATTTGTTACACAAGAACAAATTAAAAATTGTGGACATTAATCAAGTGACAAAATTAGAAAACTCCTTGCAGAAAGCTGTAATTTTGTTTGTCATGACAGTATGCCATTTTGTACACATACATCTGATCTGTAATCACACTGCCATATAGCTAGCATGAAAAGCAACTATGTTCTCCAAACTACCATAATTTCAGAAGACTACCAAGGAAAGCTATGAAATGCAAAGAACTCAAAGTAAAACACTCAACCATTCAGATATATGACTCACTCATTTCAAAACAGCCACATTTGTGACACACTACAGTCATCCCCTTTGATTGAGCACTGAAAAATCGGTTGGCACTGTTCATTACCAGTACATGTGATATAAGGAATGATTATTCATGTATGTGTGGCAGAAGCTGATATTTTCTATGGCACATGTGTTTTAGCTTAAAGCTCAGAAATTAAGTCTTGGCAAAATTATAAGTCGTAACACTTAACATGAGATCTGAGGTTCCCACAGCAATGTCAACATTAGAGTCTTCTGGGATGTGACAGCACAGTGTGTAAGAATAAGAATGGTGTGTGACCCGTTTTGGTTCTCCAAAGTGAAAAAGGTTCTAATGTATTGATAAAAGCCATGGAATCATCAAAATCTACTGTGGGGGGGGGGGGGGGGGGGGTCGGAAGACCACAAAAAAAAAACAGGGCGGTGGACTAACCTTCAAAAAAAACAAAGAAAAAAAAAAACATTAAAAAAAAATCAAACACCAGTATAATATTTTTTT
>Ga0131853_10004418_pt1 | contig 25228 bp, 23 predicted proteins | sample TergutLab28metaG_FD_92764 | JGI IMG/M metagenome (GOLD analysis project Ga0131853, IMG submission 92764) | Labiotermes labralis P1 segment gut microbial communities from Petit-Saut dam, French Guiana - Lab288 P1 (version 2) (version 2) | ecosystem: Host-associated > Arthropoda: Insects >... | reverse complement strand
CTTAATTTAGTTGAGGTAGCCGAAACCGGCTATAAGCAACTTATTTACGATGATTATGTTAAATTAAGTAATTATAAAAATGCTACTTTATTGGTTTTGGCGGCTTTTAAGCAGGGGTTAAGTAAATTTACCATTGCCGCCGCCGGCCTAAGTCATAAAGAGGCTTTAGGCGAAGCTTTAGAGGTTGCCGCCTTATTAAAGTTAGAGGTTAACTTGGCCCTGCAATTTAATTTGCGCGAAGAGGGCAGGCAGGTAAGTTACTTAGCGGTTTTACCTTACTTAGCCGGTGCGCAGCAGTTTTACCATTATCTAACCCTGAACGATTTGGCTTTGCAGCGTTTTTTTAACGAGCTGCAAAACGATGAGCAGCGGCAGCTGGCCTACCTTAAAAAAAGTATCGAGCGTTTTAACCGTCTCTTTTTGCCTAACTTTAATGAGGGTTATAGCGGCGAGCCTTTTTGTCAGCTGGCTCCTTTAAGCAGCGAAAAACTATTAACGGCTAATGCCGGCGCCATTAGTTTGGCCGAAGAGTTGGCCGGTAACTATCGTACCATCGTTAAAAGGCGGCTGCTTTTTATGGAAGAGCGTTTAATGAATACCGGTAACAGCCATAGCCACTGGGATTACGCCAGTTTGCAGGGCCGTCTGCGTGAGCTTAAAACCAATTTGGCGGCTATAGATAGTAAACAACTGGCTAAAGAGTATTTTATCGCTAAAAGTTATGACGAGCTTTATGCCCCTTTAATGAGCTTGCGTAAGTTGGCCCCGGCCTTACATAAAGCGGGCCTTAACGTTAGGCTTTTAAACCCTTTACAGCTGGCAGGGGCGTGGCAGTTTATCGAAAAAAATAGCGGCTTTATCGATGAACTGGAGCTTTTTTATGCCGCCGGCGAAAATAGTTTAGACGACCTAGCCGAACTAAGCCAAAAAATAACGGCTTATAACGAGACGGCGGCTAAGCCGTTTAAGCTATGCTGCGGTTCGGGCGGTGAGGAGCTAGGGTTTACGGCAGAGGGCAACTTAAGTAATAAAGATAAAAAACTTAGGCGCGCCTTGCCGCCTTTTACCGGTAACCTCATTAATCCTAAAGCAGGTACTATTTACAGTTTGGCTAGTATTAAAGATAAAAGCAAGCGGCCGGTAACACTTAACCCTATCTTTTATGGACTAAATTTGCTGGCTCACACAATAAACAGCCCTTTACGCAATATTATTAATCTTAAAAAAACTTTAAAATTTTGGCAAGCTAACTTTACGGTTATGCTTAACGAGCAAGGTAATAAATATCTTAACACCCTTGACGCACTTTATCTTTACAGTTATAATAATTTAGCTCGTTTAGCCTTTAAGCGGCAAGATAAACCCAGCTTAGTTAGCTGGCACAACTTGCTGGCCGGTTACCATAACCGTACCGAAAATAGTAAAATGCTGGCTTTTATTATCTTAAACTATAACCACGAAGAGGCCGGTTACCTTGTTAAGCTTTTTGCCGGGCGGGGTAAAATGTTAAATTATCTTAATTTACAGGTGAAAGACGATGGAGAACTACCTAAATAATATCGAGGCTAGGTTAAGCCGGTTGTGGCCAATCCAAGAGCAGCCGGACGTTTGGTTTAGCCGGCAAAGTGGCAGCACACTAACGGCCGGCACCGTTTTAGCCACCACACCGGTAAGACAATTAATAGAACGCGGCGGCAAACGCTGGCGGCCGTTAATTATGTGCTTAACCAGCAAGGCTTTAGGCGCCGGTGATGACGATGCCCTGTTTTTTACCCCTTTAGTAGAGCTGCTGCATAATGCCAGCTTGGTAGTTGATGATATTGAAGATGCCGCCGAGCTGCGGCGCGGGCAGCCGGCTATCCATAAAATTTATGGATTAGATAACTCTATTAATAGCGCTAACTTAGCATACTTTGCCCCTACCATCTTAATTGATGAGTTAGCTCAAAGTAATCCTAATTTAGCCTTAACAATTTATAAGCGTTACAGTTTAGCTATGCGTTGTGTGCATTTGGGGCAGGCTTTAGATATTAACTGGCATAACGCCCATAGTTATTGGCCTAGCCGGCAGGAATACGAAGAGATGTGCCTATTAAAGACGGGGGCCTTAGCCGGTTTAGCTGCCGAGATAGGTTACCTGATGGCCAAAGATAACCTTAACGAGGCTATTAATTACGGCAAGATTTGGGCTAAAATTGGCCTAGCTTTTCAGATAATTGATGATGTTAAAAATATAACCGAAGAAGGTATTGAAGGCAAAGAATTTGGCGACGATATTGTTGAAGGTAAAAAGAGCTTACCGGTAATTTTATATGCCACAGATACTAAAGAAAGGGAGCAACTGGCCCGGCTTTTTGTACAGGCTAAAAGCAGCAATCGGGCCGAAAGTATTTTGGCTATTAAAGAGGCCAGTGCTTTATTAAGTGGTGCCGCCCATCAAGCTAAAGAATATGGCTTACAGCTCTTAAATGAGGGTATAGAGGCCCTACGGCTGCTGCCAAACCACGAAGCCCGGCACAGCTTAATAGCCATCTTAAAAAAATGGGCCAATTTGTGATATAATGAGGGTATGGGTGAAAAAGATGCTAAAATTTGGCGTAAATTAGAAGAGGCGTTGGCTCCAACGGCAAGCGAGCGTGAGCTGGGGTTAAAGCTTTTTAAAGAATATAATAATAATGGTTACTTAAAATATAGCATAACTTATATGCAGCAGCTGCCTAATGCGGTATTGTTTAATTTTTATCATCGTTTGGCGTTGCTTACCACACCGGGCCGGCCTTTTTACCGTAAACAAAGTAACGATTGGCTTAAAGAACGTAACTTACTTACTATCAATTTAAATGAGGTGGCCGGCTGGGTAGGACTGCTTAGGGTGGCTCCTTTGGTTAAAAATACGGCCTTTATCATTAATCATTTTTTAAAAGAAGATGACGTTGGTATTGTCAGCCATGTTAAGTTTAACCCGCTGGGCATAAACCCTATAGCCGATGACCACCTGAGTGGTAACCATTTTATTAGTTTAGTGCTGGAGGCTCTATTTAGGTTAAAAATTGGTATCCTCTTCGAGCTGCCGCTGTTGGTATCGCCGCAGGCACGGGCTATCCCTAAACGTGCCGACATTTTTTGCTCATCACCCTATGGTTTTTTGTTTAATCTTAATAGTAGTAACGAGCAATATCTTAGCAGCTGCGATTATCTCACTAAGGTATCTAGCTATTGGCAAGAGCGCTATAATATTGATGGTTTATTTTTAAATTTTAACCATTGGCCTAGCCCCGTGAGTAAAGAGGTAACTGCTCATTTAATAACTAAACTAAACACGAGGCCCTCTTTTGGGTTAATCGGTTTTAATTTGGATAAGACAAGTAAAGATTACATGGCCGCCGAAGAGATGTTAAATTTAAATATTATGCCGGAACCTAGCCGGGCTTTTTGGCGTTATTTAAGTAATAATTTATCGTTATTTACTTACCGTGAAAATTTAACTATAAATGATAACGAATTACATTATAGCAGCTTGCTGCTGGATAAAACTATATTTAAGAAATTAGAGCCTTTAAATAAAATTACTACCGATAGTTTTAATTTAATTATAAGTAAAGATAAAAATTTTGTTTATATTATTTTATTTAATTTTACAGATTTAAGCGAAGATGAATTAGACATTAGCGGTTATATCACAAAAGCCTACCGTTTAGAGAGTGATTTTTTTTATAACGGCAGCTATCACTGTAACGAGCCTCAGCTTAAAAAAGCCGGCACAGCTGTAACTTTGGTTGCTATGCCGGCTTATAGTGTAGCCATTTATAAATTAATAATTAATAATTAGTGTAACTTATAATTATTAATTTTTAATTACCATAGTTTTTTAAGGGCTTCCGCTTTATCAAGTTTTTCCCACGGAAATTCGGAGCGGCCAAAGTGGCCGTAACTGGCCGTTTTGCGGTAAAGAGGGGCCTTTAAACCTAAGCTGCTAATAATTTGCGAAGGTTTTAAACCAAATAGTTGCGGGATAACGGCCTCAATCTTTTCATGGCTTACTTCGCCTGTGCCGTGCGTATCTACAAAAATACTTAACGGTTCGGCTATGCCGATGGCATAACTAAGCTGTACGGTAATACGTTCGGCCGCACCGCTAGCCACAATGTTTTTGGCAATGTAACGGGCCATATAAGCGGCGCTGCGGTCTACTTTACTGGGGTCTTTACCGCTAAAAGCCCCGCCGCCATGCGGTGCCGAGCCGCCGTAAGTGTCAACAATAATTTTACGGCCGGTAAGGCCAACATCACCTTCGGGACCGCCAATTACAAAACGGCCGGTAGGGTTAATTAAATAACGGGTTTTGGCGCTTAACAATTCGGCCGGTAAAGCTTTTTTAATAACTTCTTCAATTAAAGCCTCGCGTAACGTGGCCATATCTACATCGGGGTTATGTTGGTGACTAAGCACTACCGTATCGATATGCACCGGCTTGCCTTTGCTATAACGTACCGTTACCTGTCCTTTGCTATCGGGCCGTAAAAAGTTAAGCCGGCCGCTTTTGCGCACGCTATCGGCTTTAATAAGCATACTGTGGCTAAAGTGGATAGGAGCAGGCATAAACTCGGCGGTTTCGCGGCAGGCATAACCAAACATAATACCTTGGTCGCCGGCCCCTTGTTCGGCGCTATCCACGCCCATAGCAATATCGCCCGATTGCGGCTTAATAATATTAATAACGGCGCAGTCGCGGTAGTTAATGCCAAATTCGCTGCTGTTGTAGCCAATATCTTTAAGCACATCACGGGTAAGCTTTAAAGTATCGATATAACCTTGAGTGGTAATTTCGCCGCCAATAACCACTAAGCCGGTACTGGCATATACTTCGCAGGCTACGCGGCTTTCTTTGTCTAAGCTCAAGGCAGCATCTAATACGGCATCGGATATTTGGTCGCACACCTTATCGGGGTGGCCTTCACCCACACTCTCGCTGGTAAAAATGTAATCTTCTCTTTTGTTCATTGTCTTCCTCCGTTAAAGGGCTAACCCAATTTTATATTTGTTACTTATTAATTACTTGGTAAACGAATAGCCGCTACCGCCGTGCTATTGGTATTAATGCGGTTTAAAAATTGTTGCAAATAATCAAAGTTAAAATTTGCATATTGGTTAAAGGCGGTAGCTATTTGGCTAAAGGGCAGCTGCTGCTCGGCAAAAAGGCTCATCACATTTAAATAATGGCTATCGTTTTGCCTAAGCCGCAGCTCTTGCTCACGCAGAACACTTAAAGCTCTTTGGTAATAATTATCGCTATAAAATCCTTGTAATAGGGCCACTGTTTCGGCTTTAATTATCTCTACTAATTGTTCGGCATGGGCTGGGTCGGTGGTATTTAGAATACGTAAATTTACCCGCTCGCCGTAACCTAAGCGGCTAAGCTGTACATTAGGAAAATAAACTAAATTTAACCTTTCTCTGATAGTTTCAATTAAATGCATTTCCAGCATCTCGCGCATAATGTTCCAATAAGCCGAATCTTCTAAGCTATAAGGGCTGTTAAAAGCATAAGCCACCATTACATCGGCGCGTTCATCAAAACCTAAATGAACACGATGCACCCGGCTGCTATCGGGCTGCGGAATAACTATCGGCGTAAAAGAAGCGGGCAAAGCCGGCGGCAGCGAGCCTAAATAAATTTTAACTAATTTACGCAGATGGTCAAGGTTAACAGCCCCGCTAAAAAAGTAGGTCATATCCGCTAAGCTTTGCTCATTAAAACCGGCTGCAAAAAAATTAACGGCGCTATCAAAATTAATATTAGCTAAATCATCTAAATTAATTAAGCCGAAAAAGCGGTTATAGGCATCGCCGTAAAGGGCGGTAATGGCTACTCTGTCAAAGGCTTCTTCGGGACTGCCGGCAAATTGGCTAAAGCTTTGGATAAAATGGTTTTTTAGCTGGGTAAATATAATTTCGTTGGCATTAATGCCTTCGTAACTTTTTAAAAAGATAAGTTTAAATAAGGTTTCTAGGTGTTCGTTGCTGCTGTACCCGCTAAAACCTCTATTAAATAACCTAACATAGGGGGCTACATCAACATATTGCCCGCTTAAAGCCTGCTGCAAGCCAAGCTGGCTAAAGTTGCCAAAGCCCGATTCCTCGGCCAGCGTTAAACTAAATTGGGCCGAAAGGTGCTCTTCGTTGGTTACATCACTAAAGCCGCCGGCAACCACACTTTGAAAGAGCACGGTATTGGCGGTATTATTGCCTACACGTACAAAAACCTGTATGCCATTATCAAGTGTCCATAAAAGAATATCTTCATCAAATTGTTCTTCTTTAGTAATTTGTCCGCCGCTGCCGGGCCGGGCAAAGATAATATTATTAGTTACGCTATCGTTAAAAGGGATAATAACCGAGCTATCAAAGTTAATAAAATGCTGCCGCAAAGCGGTTTCGCTGGGGATAGCCGGGTGCGGCGGCGAGGCTAAAATACTATAAGAACGGGTATTGGTTAAAGTAATTAAATGTTCTTGTAAAGTTTGTAAGGTCATGCGGCTGCTTACTCTTTGGTAAAGCCGTAAAGCCTCATCGGCGGTAAAGTGGCGGCCGCCGTAGATAAACATACGCAGTAAACGGTTGATATGCACCTGCGATTGGGTATGGTTTTGCTCAGCCTGCTGCTGCGTAAACATCGCTAAATGGTCGGCTAACGCTCTATCCAGCTCGCTTTGGTTAAAGCCAAATAACCTAGCTTGATGGAGTACCTCTAACAAATAGTTGTAAGCCTCGAGGGCGGTGTCTTCTCTAAAACCGGTGCGCATAACCCAAAAAAATTGGTCGTGGCCGATAATGGCGCTGCCGGCCTGCGGATTAAAAAGCGGGCTTTGCGGCAGAGTACTTAATAAACGCAACCGTTCGTTAAGCATATAGGCAACAAGGCGGTCTTTAATATCGCGTTCAAAATCGGCCTTATTTTCGATAGCGGCCCGGCCGTTGCTCCTAAAGTACAGTTCTAGGCTATTGCCCAGCAGCTCGTCATCGGTCATCACAAAAAAGCGGTTATCACCGGCGTTTATAGGGTAACGTGTATCGGGCGGCGGCTGTCGGCCGGTGGGTAAGCTATTAAATTGTTCGGCTATGGCCCTTTGTACTTCGGCAACTTCAAAATCGCCCACCGCAATGATGGCCATATTGTGGCTTTGGTACCACTGTTCGTAAAAAGAACGTAAATCATCGGCGGTAAAACTCTCTATTTGACTAACTTGGCCAATGGGCAGCCGATTGGCATAAACGGTACCTTCTAATAATAAAGGTAAAGCTAAATTATTAAACCGCCGGTTAGCGTTTTGGGTATGCCGCCATTCTTCTATAATAATGGCACGTTCGCGCTCTACCTCTGCTTCGTTAAAGGTAATACCATCGGCCCAATCACGCAAAAGCGATAAAACTTCGTTAAGGGCATTGGGTCTATCCAACGGGATATTTAATTTAAAAACGGTTTCGTCAAAACTGACGTGGGCGTTAATATCGGGGCCGAAACTAGCCCCATAATGGCTGCTTAAGTAGCTAACCAGCTCGCCGCGGTTAAAGCGATTGGTGCCATTAAAGGCCATATGCTCTATAAAATGGGCAATACCTTGTTGGTGTTCGCTTTCGGCGCTGCTGCCAACCCTAACCGCAAGATAAAACAACGCACGGCCTTCGGGCACCGCGTTGTGCATAATGTAATAACTTAAGCCGTTTTCGAGCTGACCGTGTACAAACGGCTGCTGGTTGGTACGGCTGCAAGTAAACAAAAATAGGCTAACGGCTAGGGCAAAGGCCTTCATCATCATTTTATTAACATAACATAAAGGCTGATAATTTACAATTAGGCCGGTTAAAAGTTGATGAAGGAGATACTAAAAATAAGAAGCGGTTCTGTTAATAAAAAATAGGGCGCTTATGCCCTATTTTTTATTTTTATGACGATTTTTACGTAACTTTTTTTTACGTTTATGAGTAGCTATCTTTTTTCGTTTACGCTTTCTACCACAAGGCATTTAGTTAGTCTCCTTAATTTGTAAGCTTACTTTATTTGGCTTACTCTGTCAAGAGCTGGATAAGGCTAGGGAGTGCCACACTAGTGTACTTGAAACTTTTTTGTCATTGCGAAACTTTCGTAGAAAGTTGTGGCAATCCATTTAAGTGCAACAATTTAAGCTGGATTACTTCGCTACGCTCGTAATGACAAAATACACTAATGTGGCACTCCCCTGCCTTCAAATTAGTTGACAATTTTCCAAAAATTAGCTATACTTATAAAAACTTAGCCCTGCTGCTAACAGGACTAAGAAACCGTTCAGGTTTTTTACCGCCTAACTAAATTAGTAAAGCGGTGTTGAGTAAAATGCTGCTTGTGTCGCTAAGATAATCAGGACTACAAGCAGTTTTCTTTTACTAAAGAAAAATAAACCCATCGTAAGCACCTCCTAATAAGATTTTTACCTCGTCAGGAGTTCCTGTTTACCAAAAGCCCATAAGGCTTTATTTACTAGGCTATTGTAGCTGCATTATTTTAGCTTGTCAAGTTAAAATTCTCTCCATTGCCTAACCCACCAATTCCTATATACTACCTATATATGAGCTACGAAGTAACTGCTACCCGCCGCCGTCCCACAGGGTTTAATACTTTACTAGGGAGAGAGTTTGTCAGCTATGCTATTCATAATTAAATTTTTTGTAAATGGCTAAAATCAATTGTTAAACCCTCAAGGCTTTGTACCTTAACAGCTACTTCATTACGGTAAACGCTTTCGCTATACTTACCCTCTTCATTTAATAGGTAGCAATGCACCCAATAAGGGTTACGTATTACCCAATATTCTTTTACGCCGGCTCGTTCATAAGCTAAACGTTTTTTACCTAAATCATTTTTAATTGTGCCAAATGAACCTATTTCGATGATAAAATCGGGCGCACCAACGATGCAGCGGTCGGCAATTTTACTTGGGTCGCATACCACAATAATATCGGGGCAATAGATGGTATCTTCACCCTCAAAAAGTTCTATATCAGTTTCATAAAATAGTTCACATTTTTTATTCTGCAAATAATTTTCTAGCTGCCAAATCAAATTACGGCCAATCTTTGCATGGTTAGGAACTGGCGAAGGCGACATAAAAAGCTTGCCGTTCTCGAGCTCGGTTCGTATGCCTTCTTCAGACAAGGCAAAGTAATCTTCCACCGTATAATAACGGTTGTGTAAAATAACATCACTCATCACTTAAGTATAGCCTACTTTATAGGCTTTGTCAAAATAAATGAAAAATCTCTTGTTTTGTTTCCATTGCCTAAACCCCCCAATTCCTATATACTACCCATATATGAGCTACGAAGTAACCGCTACCCGCCGCCGTCCCAAAGGGTTTAACACTTTACTTGGACAAGAATTTGTCAGCCACGCTATCTCCGGCAGCATTAGCGGCGGCCGTATTGCCCACGCTTATTTGTTTGCCGGGCCGCGCGGGGTGGGCAAAACTTCCTCCGCACGCATTTTGGCACGCAGCCTTAATTGCAAAGAAGGACCAACGGCTACCCCGTGCGGTGTCTGCGATAACTGTATCGAAATTGCCAAAGGCAGCAGTCTTGATGTAATAGAGATTGACGGCGCCAGTAACACCGGTGTGGGTGATGTACGCGAAATTAAAGAAGAAGTGCAGTTCCCGCCTACTGGTAGTAAATATAAGATTTACATTATTGACGAAGTTCACATGTTAAGTATCAGTGCTTTTAATGCCCTCTTAAAAACCATCGAGGAGCCGCCGCCGTACATCATCTTCATCTTTGCTACCACCGAGATTCATAAGGTGCCGGCTACTATCCGCAGCCGCTGCCAGCAATATAACTTTAGATTAATTGCTACCGAAACCATCAAAGAGGCCTTAGCCGCCGCCGCCGCCGAGATGGGGCTTAAGGCCGATAGCGAGGCCCTCTTTTGGCTGGCGAAAGAAGGGGCCGGCAGTATGCGCGATGCCTATACCCTTTTTGACCAAGCGGTGGCCTTTAGCGATGGCGAGCTTACCCTTGCTAAGATACGCGAAAAGATGGGCTTATTAAGCTTAGATGAACTTAATAATTTAATTGGTTTTATTATTAATGAAGATAGAACCGGCTGCTTAACTTTACTCGACAATTTAATGGAGAAAGGCGTAAGCGTAGAGCAATTTATTACCGATTTTGCCGAGTATTTGCGCAATTTATTACTTATTAAAAACAATCTTACTAAAGAAGGTTTGCTAGGAGCCGGCAGTAACCACTTTAATTTACAAGCGGTAGAGGTTTTAACGCTTAGCCAGTTAGAGATGGCACTAGATGTAACTTTTAAATTGTTTAGAGAGATTAAATTTAGCATTAATCCTCGTTTCGAGCTGGAACTGGCTTTAAGTAAACTTTGCGTACTAAAATATTACCTTAATAATTATGAAATTACTAAAGAACTAGCTAAATTGCAGCAAGATTTAATTGCTCCGCAGCAGCCGGCGCAGATACAAAATTTTGAGGCTCCCGCGGCAAAGGTAGTTACTGCTGTTCCTGCGGAAAAAAGGAGTGAGCCAGTAACTTTAAACCCTGCTGTGAGCTATCAAGAAGAAGCGCCGGCAGTTAAAACCCAGCCGATAGCAAAAGCTAAAGCGATGGTTGCTGAGCCGGAGCCCGCACAAATAAACGAAAACAAGTTGAGTAACCAACAGAAGATAGATTTAATTACCGAAGTTTTTGATGGAGAGATTGTCGATGAATTTTAACCCTATGGATATGTTAAATATGTTAAAAAACCCCGCCGCCTTACAAGATAAAATGCAGGAGTTAGAGGCCCAGCTTAAGGCCATTACGGTAAGCGGTGAATCGGGCGGTGGGCTCGTTAAGGTAACTCTTAATGGCCGCTTTGAATGCCTTGCCATCGAGCTGGACCCAGTCGCTGTGGATAACCGCGATGTGCCTATGTTGCAAACACTTATTAAAAGCGCTCATCATGCCGCCTTTATAAAAATAAGCGAAGAGCTAAAAAGTAAGGCCGGCGCAATGGGGTTGCAGAGATTATTGGGTGGGTTACAATCTTAATTGTCTAACTCTATAATAATTAAAGATATAAGCTTATCTTTTGGTGATAAATTTTGCTTTATCGGCTTTAATGCCCAAATACCACCGGGCAGCCGTATTGCCATTATGGGTAATAACGGCAGCGGTAAATCGTGTCTGCTAAAGATGATAAGTGGCCGATTAGAGCCATCATCAGGCCAGATATTTCATAATGACAGCAGCAATATTGGTTATGTGCCGCAAATTATAAGCGCTAATAATAATTTAAGCGGAGCAGAGAACTTTAATAAAGCTTTGTCTTTAGCGCTAGCCAATAACCCCGATATTTTGCTGTTAGATGAACCTACCAACCATTTAGACGGCAAAAACCGTGCCTCGCTGTTTAAAATGTTAAAGCATTATAAAGGCGCTTTAATTATTATTAGCCACGATGAAGAACTTTTACAAACTATCCCGCAAACACTTTGGTATATTAATAATGGTAAAATTGACATTTTTAACGGCAAGTATAATGATTATCAAGCCACTATTGCTCAAAACAAACAGAGTACTTTAAATGAGGCAAAACAACTTAAAAGAGATAAAAAAGAAAGCCACTTAAAGCTGATGAAAGAGCAAGAACGTGCCCAAAAGAGCCGTGAGCATGGTAAAAAGATGGTGGCTCAAAAGCGCTGGTTACCGGCGGTGGGTGATGCCAAAGCTGGTAATGCCGGCAAAACAGCCGGTAAAAAACTTAATGATATAACCAGCCATAAAGAGGCTTTAAAGGAACGGCTAACCGGTTTGCCCAGCCTTAAGGTAATTAAACCCACTTTTCCTTACCAGTAGGAGAAAGTTTTACCAAAACCATGCTCTCTATTAATAAGGGGAAAGTGAGTTACGGGGAGAAAATTATATTAAATAACATCAATTTTTCTCTAATGGGCGGCGAGCATTTAGCCATTACCGGCAATAACGGTACGGGCAAGACCACCCTTTTTAAGGCCATTATGGACGACCCTACCGTAAACAGAGAGGGTGATTGGTATACCCCAAAGCCAGATGAGATTGGTTACCTCAATCAACACTATTCCAATTTAAATGATAGTAACACTGTTTACCAAGAGATTGAAGCTTTAACTTCAGATAAATCTCCCACCCAGCTGCGCCATTTTTTGCAAGATTTTTTATTTTTAACCAACGCCGATGTACAAAAAGAAATAAAATTTCTTTCGGGCGGTGAAAAGGCCCGGTTATGCTTAGCTAAAATTGCTTTAAAAACTCCTAAATTGCTCTTACTTGATGAGATAAGCAATAATATCGATTTAGCAACTAAAACTCATATCATAAAGGTATTAAAAAGCTATCCCGGCACTCTGCTTATTATCTCGCACGATAATAAATTTTTAAAGGCTTTACAAATTGAACAGTTTTATTACATAACTTAATATTAAATTATTTACGAAATCTTAATTTTAGAAAATCTTTAATTTTTAGCTTTTTCTCTAACTTTTTATAAATCTTTAAATCATCTTCAGCTTTTTCTCTTTGACCAAGCCCATCATAACTAGCGGCACGCATATAATATACTAATGAATAATCGGGGTTAAATCCGATATATTTACTATAATCATTTATTGCTTCGGCATATTGTTCTAGCCTATCATAACATTGGGCGCGGGCCAAATAAATATAATCATCGGGGCTAAGGGCAATAGCCTGAGTATAATCGGCTACTGCCAAAGTATATTGGTTTAATATGTGGTAATTCATAGCACGATAATAATAAAAAAGATAATTATTAGGCTCCAGCTTGATGGCTGTACTACAATCGGTTACGGCCTCTCGGCAATTATCTTGCAAATGGGAACAATAGGCACGTTCGTAATAAAGTATTGCTGTTTGCGGAGATAGAGCAATAGCCGTACTATAGTCATTGATAGCTTTAATGTATTGCCCCAGCTGCCTGTAACACAAAGCTCTATTCTGGTAAAACTTACTATTGTTAGGTTGTAGCTCTATACATTTGTTATAATTATCTACAGCATGCGTATAATTGGCTATAGCTTTTTGCGGCTTATCTCGTAAATTATAAGCATCGGCACGGTTGTAATAACTATCTGCTCGTTCGCTATAAAAATTTACATCGTTATTCACAGTCATTTAAATATTTTACCTTAAGTTCGGCCTTTTCGTCTGCCGGTAAAAAACTGGCCTCTATGGCATTAAGGTTAAGTTTAATAAATTCTTCACGGGTAAAGTTGAGTTTTTCACTAGCCAAAATATAATCATCATTTAACGTTTTACCTTGCACCGTAGGGTCATCACTGTTAAGAGTTACCGGTAGTCCTTTATCAAACAACTTTCTTAAGGGGTGGCTGGCATAATCGGCCCACGCATTGGTTTGGTAATTGCTTACCAAACATTGCTCTAAGGCAATATTTCTTTCTTTCATAACTTCTTGCAGGCGTTCATCATCAATGCAGCGCACTCCGTGCCCAATTCGGCCGGCGTGCAGGGTATCAATCGCCGTCCAAATTTGAGCGGCGCTCGATACCTCACCGGCGTGGATAGTCGCCTTATAGCCGGCCTGATGGACATAATCAAAAAAATTAGGAAAAAGTTCAGGCGGAAAGTTTACCTCATCACCGGCTAAATCGATACCTACAATTTCATCTAAATTGTTATACTTTTCAAATTTTTTAAAAATCTCCAGCATTTCATTATCTTTAAATTGCATGCGGTTAAAAGTAAGCAGATAACGCACCTTAAAGGGCAGTTTAGCCGCTGCGGCTTGAGCGGCCTGTAGTACCACCTTTAGGGTATCGGTAACTTCAAAATTATTGCGCGCCGCATAGTGATAAGGGTTAAAACGCAGCTCGAGGTAAGCTAAGTTATCGCCGGTATCGATATGGCTAACACTGCCGTAAACCACATCGGCCACATCATCAAGGCTTTTATACCAACTATTAATAAATTTACTTAAAAAAAGATGGAAATCGGGCGCGCTGTCCTGCGGAAATTGCAGTTCTTTAACAAAAGCCGTATAATCGCTGGGGAAATCGAGCTTATTTTTTTTAGCCAAATAAAATAATACCGGCGGATAAAAACACCCCTCCAAATGGCGGTGCAGCTCTATTTTAGGGAATTTAATTAATTGCTCATGAGTTAATTTTGACATGTTGTATCCCTCCGGGATAAATTAAAATTAAGAAGTAGAAATTAAAAAACATAAGCAGTAAATTATTACCTTCCATCTCTTGGTGCTTACTTTTTAATTCTTAATTAAAAACTATCTCGTAAGAGATAGTTTTTTAAGCTGCTTCTACCGCCACCAAATCGGGGAAAATACTTTTTAAATAACGTTCGATACCATTTTTAATGGTCATTTGCGAATGCGGGCAGCCTTTGCAAGCCCCTTGTAGCTCTACATATAAAATATTACTGCTACCATCAAAACGGACTATCTGCACATCGCCGCCGTCATTTTGTAAATGCGGGCGTACCTTATCAAGTTCTACTTGTATATCATTTTGGCTCATATTTAGCTCCTTATTAATTTACTTTTTTTTAGTTTAACATAAAAAAGGAAAATTGTAAAGAGAGCCGATAAGCATTTTTATATTGAGTGTTATAATATAAAATACACCGGAAGTAGGCAAAAGATGAGAAGCTGTTCACATAGAAATAAAATGATAATAATCCTCCTAGAAAACAGCAGAAAAAGGTATTTAACAAGATAGAACCGCTAAAAACACCAAAAAAAGAGAATTCAAGGTAAGGATATAACCACAAATGACACACTGGGCCGAAGGGCTAGCCGCGTGCTGCACGAATGTAAGAGTAATCCTATTCGTGTCATTTGTGCACAACCCTGCGGCTTGTGTCATGGTTAATTTTCCTTTATGCGAACAGGCTCTAAGTTATTTTTGGTACCTATAAATAAATAGTTACCAATTATCTTATACATATTGAATATACGTTTAGTTATTATCCAAATATACCCAACGTTCTGTTCCACCTGAAAAGGTTCGTGGGTTATGTATGGTGTATCTTTGTACTAAAAAACCTATATCCATAGTTGTTGTATTTCGGTTGGGCAGTAACACAAGTTCGCGGTTATTGTTAATAGTAAAATCACCACTAGTAATGATTTGGCCATTATTAAAATCTTCTATTGTAAATGTTCCATTATTTGCCTGATTATTACTATAAAATAATTGTATAATAAAAGGGCTACTCTCCAGCCTAAAACGGCCCGCCATTAGTGGGGCGTTATTTTGGTTAAATTGTGTTGGTACTGATATTGTCGGCCTTGACCTCGTTGGTGTAACGGCTCCACCGCTTCTTGGGTTATAGGCAAAAGAAAAACTACTCCCTATTACCATAAATAAAGCAATTAAAAATAATATTATTTTTTTATTCACTTTTTTAATCTCCTCTATTAAATTCTTCTCCATGTTTGGCCATCACGCGTAATAGTCATAGTTGTAAGGGTTCCATTTATCCTTTCTTGGGGGCCAAAATTAAAAATAAGCTGCTGTGCAGGCTGTGAAGCCAGCTCAGAAAATTCGCCAGTTCCTCTTACTAAATTAAGAGTAAGCTGCCCAGTATTCACATTTACTGTAAACTCGCCATACATTGCGCTGCTTACCAACCTATTTATTTCATCTTCTACAAATTCCCGTACTCTTATTGCATTTAATATAGCTCTGGCGGGTGGCGGGGCAACCCAATCTATAAATATACCAAAAGTACTGCTTAAAAATGGGCCTGCACCCTCTAAAAAATGGCTGTTGTTCCGTACGGCTATAACGGTAGCATTACCTCGTGTGCCCTCGTTATTACTTGCTTCTAAAATAATACGCATAGTTCCATCGCTCGATTGATAAACGCGCGTCCATCTTCCCTGAGCATTTGCCCAAGTAGCGCTAACTATAATTAAAAATAAGATAGCTATAAATTTTTTATTCATCTTTTTCTCCTTCAGCCTCTTCACTTACATCAAAATCAATAGTATCGCTCCATGCCGATGTCCCGCCGGTGTCATCAGTACTTTTTTTTGGAGGCTGATTTCGATTACACCCAACCAACGCCAACAACAAAACTAATCCAACTAACAAAACCCAATTTTTTACCATTTTTTTCTCTCCTTGTTTGGTAATCTTTTACATTAAAAACACTAGCACATCAATTCAAAACAGTCAATACTTATAATGCGCTTTTGCTAAAAATAACGTTAAAAATTTATGAGATAGGCGCCTCTTTAACGCAAAAACACTTATAACTATTGCCTGTTTTGAAGTGCTGTCATTTCCCCTTTTTTATGCTATACTTAGCCCATGAGCTATCTTTCTGGCCTTAACGGGCCGCAGCAGCAGGCCGTTACTTCGGCCAGCCCAAACTTATTGGTGTTAGCTGGCGCTGGCAGCGGCAAAACAAAGGTGCTAACTTGTCGCATAACTTATTTAATAGAAAAACTAGGGATTAAGCCGTGGCAAATATTGGCCGTAACCTTTACCAATAAAGCCGCGCGCGAAATGCGCGAGCGTACCTTACTGCTTAGCTTAGAGGCCGAGCAAAGCCGGCTTACCACTTTTCATAGTTTTGGGGCCTATTTTTTACGCCGTAATGCCGCCCAACTTGGCCTTTCGCCGCAATTTACCATTTACGATGACGGCGCCGCCCAAAGTTTACTTAAGCGTTTATACCCCGATGACAACCGCATAAAATATTACTACTATTTAATAGAGCAAGTAAAAAATAAAGCTTTAACCTTTGAGGACGATTGGGACAACCTAGACACACTGGGTAATTTAAAGCAAATTTTTAGTAATTATCAGGCGGCTTTAACTCAAAACCGAGCGGTCGATTTTGGCGACCTTATCTACTTACCTTTGCTGGCTTTACAAAACGATGAAGTTTTGCGCTCTCAAGTGCGGCGGCGGTATAAAGCCATCTTGGTAGATGAATATCAAGATACCAATTTAAGCCAAGCCCAGCTGCTTAGGCTGCTGGCGGGAGATGACTGTTTTGTTACGGTGGTGGGTGATGACGACCAATCTATCTACCGTTTTAGGGGGGCCGAACCGGCCAATCTTTTTGATTTTAAAACAAATTTTGAGCCGGTCGAGCTGGTTAAACTAGAACAAAATTACCGCAGTACGGCCCATATTTTAGCCTGCGCTAATGCGGTGATTAACCATAATCAGGGCCGGTTAGGCAAAACTCTTTTTACGGCCGAAGAAGGCGGCCAGTTACCGGAAGTCGTTAATGTTATTGATGCCGAAGACGAAGTTAATTTTATTGCCCAAAAAATAAAAGAAGATAATAATTTGGCCGGAACGGCTATTTTATACCGCACTAACGCTCAAAGCCGTCTTTTTGAAACTATCTTTACAAGGTTAAATATCCCTTATCAATTAGTAGGTACGTTAAGTTTTTATGAGCGTGAGGAAATTAAAACGGCCCTAGCTTTGCTTACTTTACTACTTAACCCCTACGATGAAGATGCCTTTAGGCGTATTATTAACAAACCTAGTCGCGGACTGGGAGCTAAAAGCGTGGCCGCTGTTTTTGCTTACCGCAGCGAAAGTAACGGCAACTTAATAGAGGCAGCTCTTAAAGCTTTAAGCGCTCTTAAAGGCAAAGTGGCCGCCGGACTTGCCAGTTTTGTAACTTTAATAAAAGAGTTGGAAGAGCTATTAGCCGGCGAGTTATTAAGCGATTTTATTAAGCTGGCTCTTAATAAAAGTGGCTTAGCCGAGTATTATGGCCTAGAAGATGAAAGTGAAGGCACCAATAGGTTAGATAACCTTAACGAGCTGGTAAATGCCGGCCGTATTTACGGGCGCGGCCTAGAGGGGCTAACTAACTTTTTAGATAGTACCAGCTTAGGGAGTAATCAGCAAGATGACGACAGCCCTAACAAGGTAACCCTTATCACGATGCATAACACTAAAGGCTTAGAGTACGATAGAGTCTTTGTAACCGGGCTGGAAAATGGCCTTTTCCCCAAAGCCGATGTACATAATGCCGATTACGAGGCCGAACTAGAGGAAGAACGGCGGCTGTTTTACGTGGCTATTACCCGTGCTCGCAAAGAGTTATATTTTACTTACGCTAAGTGGCGTATGCTTTACGGCCGTACCGAAGCTAAAAGCCCCAGTCTTTTTTTAAGCGAACTGCCCGAAGCTCATATTATCGGTGAAAAACCACCGGCCGAAGCCGACAATTATGCCCCCAATAGTTTTGTGCGGCACGAACATTACGGCTTTGGCAAAATTATTAACAGGGCTATGCGAGAAGGCCATTTAGTAGTAGAGGTAAAGTTTATGAGCGGTAAAATTGGTAAATTTTTGCCGCAATTTACTTTATTAGAGCAAGTGAGTGAAGAAGAAATAGGCTAAGATAAACGGCCTTACTCCCTATACATTACCGCTTAAATATACTATAGTGTAACTATGATAGTAGCTAACAATTTAACCAAAAAGTACGGCCAGCACACGGCGATAGATAACCTTAACTTTACCATACCCAGCGGCAGTGTTACCGCCTTTTTAGGGCCTAACGGCGCCGGCAAAAGCACCACTATGAATATTATGACCGGCTACCTTGCGGCCACCAGCGGTCAGTTGTTGATAGATGGCCGCGATATAGCCGATGAGGCTCAGCTGGTAAAACAAGGTATTGGCTATTTGGGCGAACAGCCGCCTCTTTATGATGATTTTACTGTCAGCGAATACCTAGCCTTTGTGGCGGGTTTAAAGAAAGTAGATACCAAGCAGGCAACCATCGAGCGCGAACGTATTTACGAACTGGTAGGGATTGGCCATGTTAAAGGGAGATTAATTAAAAATTTATCTAAAGGTTACAAACAAAGGGTAGGGCTGGCGCAGGCTTTAATAGGCAACCCGCCGTTATTAATCCTTGATGAACCTACGGTGGGCCTAGACCCTGAACAGATGGTAGAAGTACGCGGCCTAATTACCACCTTAGCTAAAGAGCATACCATTGTGCTTTCCAGCCACATTTTAAGCGAGGTACAAGCCGTTTGCCAGCAGGCCCTAATTATTAGTAAAGGTAAAATTGTCGCCAACGATACCACCGCTAACCTTGCCGGTAAGCTGGCCGATAGTAATAAACTTATTATTCGGATTAAAAAAAGTGATGCGGTCGGCCTTAGTGCGGCCCTAACCGCCATCAATAAGATTACTAAAGTTACGGAGGTGGAGAGCGATGAAACCGGTACGGCCGATTTTGAGCTAACTGCCCGCGGGGAAAGTGATATTAGGGCGGAGGTGGCTAAAGCAGTGGTGGCTAGCGGCGCCGATTTGCTGGCTATGCGTAGGCAAGCGGATAATTTGGAAGAGATTTTTCTTTCGCTTACGAAATAGGTGAGAGAGTAGTTAGTAGCAAAAAAATCCTCTTGACTAATTAATATATTTACGCGAATATCGCTCTATGAATAATCAAATAACCAAGCTCTTTACTGATGAGCTTTTAATAAATAAGATGCGAAGTAAACTCCCTTATCTCTTTCAATTAGCTGAGTTGGAAAGCTCGCGAGCTGGTAAGGTAGGTATGGAAGTAGGTTCGGTACGTGAACGTATAATCGTCTCATTATTGGTTTACAAATTTGGTGAAGAAAATGTAAGGTATGAATTGTCTATCACTGAAGCGGAGACTGATGTTGTTTTGTTTGGTAATCCTATTTCTATTAAAACGATAAGTGGCAAAAAAACTACTGGAGTTAAAGCTATTTGGACGGTAGATGCCCAAAAAGCAATAGAGTTTTGTAGAAATTATAGCCCTAGTTGTGATATGATTTTGGTACATATTAATTGGGGTGGTGAGGGCGGTTTTTATTATGTCTATAAGGGTATACAGTTAGAGCTTTTAAAGGCTATAGGATATCAGAATTATCTTAAATTACCCAAAGTGGGAACTAATCCGCGTGGTGTAGAAATAGCTGGTGAGGTAATGGATAAATTAATTACCCACAAACAAACTGAGAAAATTATGCTTAACTGGCAAAAAGCAGATATAAACTTTAAACCCTTAGAGAGGTGGTTAGAATTATGGCAAAACCCTTAATTAAAGAAAAAGGAACAGTTACAAGTGCCTTTGGTACTAAGGGACGTATAAATCACGATTCTTCAAAATTTTATAACTCAAAATTATATAAAGAGCTTGATACAGAGATTAAAACTAAAGATGAAATTATTACTAATACTTTTCCAGAACAATATTTAAATACTATCATAAATAATTCTTGTACTAATATGCAAGGTATACCTAATAATTCTTTACATTTGATGATAACTTCACCACCTTATAATGTGTCCAAAGAGTATGATGATGATTTATCATTAAAAGAATATTTAAAACTTTTAAAAGAATGTTTTACTGAGACCTATCGTGTCTTAGTAAATGGTGGTAGAGCCTGTATTAATGTGGCAAACTTAGGTCGAAAACCTTATATACCACTTAATGCTTATATCTCACAAATTATGCTAGAAATTGGCTTTAATATGCGCGGCGAAATTATTTGGAACAAGGCGGCTAGTGCCAGCCCTTCTACTGCATGGGGAAGTTGGCAGAGCGCCAGTAACCCTACTCTGCGTGATATTCACGAATATATTTTAATTTTTTCTAAGGGTTCTTATAGTCGTGAACGTACTAGAGAAGAAAAAGAACAAAAATTAAATACAATAAGTAAAGAAGATTTTATGGAATGGACTAAATCTATCTGGAATTTTAACGCCGAAAGCGCCAAACGGATTGGCCATCCTGCTCCTTATCCTGAAGAATTACCTAAAAGATTAATACAACTCTATTCTTTTGCAGGAGATATTGTACTCGACCCTTTTATAGGTAGCGGCACTACCGCTATAGCGGCCTTAAAAAATCGCCGTAATTATGTAGGCTACGATATTAATAGCGATTATATTGAATTGGCCGAGAAACGCATTAAATTATATAAAAACAATTTAAATACTTTGTATTAAACATTCGTAAATTTTTGCTAGTTAGGTGCCGGCCGGCAGTAAATTTGGAAGAGATTTTTCTTTCGCTTACGAAATAGGTGAGAGTTGAGAATAATGGCAGAAGAATATATTTACATAGTACAAGCGACTTTACAAAATAATGTTTGTAAAATTGGTAAAACAAATAACCTTGAGCGCGGGCTTAAGGAGTATACAAACTCCGAACCGTTGAGGAGTTTGCCTCTAGCAACAGGTAAAAGTAAAACCGATGTGTACAGCTATTTATTTAGCTGTGAGGTAAGTGATATGGCAGAAGTAGAGGCCGATATAAAAGCCAAATTTGGCTGTTTAATTATGTTAGTAAAAGATATACCTACAGAATATAAAACCTATGATGATGAAGGAACACTTTTGGTAGATAAAGGTTATATTCCTGCCAATTATAAACACCCTTTTGCGGTTTCGGTCCGCCCTATCTTAAATGGGTTACTTGAAAAAGGCTTTAAAATTATTGGTGAAAAAGAGTATCGGCCTTATTTAGCCGGTAAAGAAAAGCATTCACGCGTATTAGTGCAGAGGGAGTAAAGATGTTTGTATTTGGTAGTAACTACACATATAAAAGGAAATTTTATGAAAGCTATTTATTTTAAAGAATTAACTTATTTTTTTAAAACCCCTTTAGGTTATGTTTACTTAGGGCTCAATTTATTCATTATTGGCCTGCTGTTTACCTTACAAAATTTATTTGCTATGAGCAGTAACTTTACTAACTTTTTAGGGCCAGCGCAGATAGTATTTTTCTTTACCTCACCGCTTTTAACTATGCGGCTGTACACCGAAGAGCGGCGGGCTAAAACCGACCAGCTTTTGCTAACTTCGCCCATCACTCCGCTGGAGATTATGTTGGGTAAAGTATTAGCTGCCGCTACGATGTTTGGTCTTACTTTATTGATGGTATTATTTTACCTGCTTATTTTAAATATTTTTGGCTGGCCCGATTTAGGCTTGGCGGCTGGGGCTTTGGTGGGTTATATTTTACTTTCGTTATCTTTTATTAGTTTGGGGCTGTATGTTTCTACCATTGTTGATAGCCAAATGAGCGCCGCTACGCTTACCGTTGGCCTTATCTTTAGCTTTTGGATTATGGCTAACCTTATTCCCATAATACCTACTACGGTAAATTTTAGTTTTGGGGCTTTTGGGGTGATTACTTTGCTTTTTAGCTGGCGGTTATGGCGGAAAAGCGCCAATGCCCGGCTAACCATTTTAGTAGCTGTAGGCTTGTTATTGGTAATAGGTTTGTTGTATCTCATTTTAAATGAGGGTTTTGTACGCCTTATTCCTAATATGATGTTGGCCTTAAGCCTTTCCAGCCGTTACGATAACTTTTTGCGCGGTGTGATACGGCTGAGCGATGTGGTTTTTTACCTTAGTTTTAGCGCTTTTTTTGTTTATCTTGCCGCTTGGCGTTTAGAAGAGGGACGTTATGCCTAATTTTTTTAACTTATTTAAATCAATCTTTAATCTGCGCAGCAGGCGCGCTGTAAGCGGGGTGGTTACCTTAGTTGTTTTTACGGCTATCTTGCTGGTTGTTAATTTACTGGCCTCTAACCTTAACTTGCAAATTGATAGTACACGTGTGGGTTTATACACCTTAGAGCCCGAAACTGCGGCCATTTTAAACAATCTTGATGTAGATGTTAATATTTATTTTTTAATGGACGAACGGATTGTTACTAGTAATGTGGAGGTGGCTCAAATTAACGAGGTATTGGCTTTGTATGCTAATGCCAGTAATCGGGTTAGTTACCGTATGATTAATGCCGAGCGTAACCCGGCCCTCGTGGCCCCCTTTGTGCGTGATGGGGAGACAATACATAACGGCAGTATTATTGTGGCGGGGCCGCTTTTTCATCGTATCATCGACCCGCGTGAGTTTTTTGGTATTTCTATGCGCGGTGATGAGCAAGTAATTAGCTCTATTAATGTGGAAAGTTTAGTAACCAATGCCCTGCAATTTGCTATGAACGGCCGTGAGGGGATTATTTATTTACTGATGGGGCATAGCGGGTTGGGCTTGCACGAGTTGGCCCTTAGTGATGGCCGTTCGTTACTTGCGGCTTTAGAGAATTTAAATTACACGGTGCGGCCTTTATCGTTATTAACAGATGGTGAGGTGCCGGCCGATGCCAGTATGCTTATGCTTTTTGACCCGCGCCGCGATATTAGTGAGCAAGAGGAAGCGGTTTTAAGCGCTTACTTAGCGGGCGGCGGCAGGTTGTATGTGCAATTAAATCCGCCGGCTTTTGTGAGCAGCGGCGGCTTTGAACGGTTGACGCGTTTAGTAGAAGAATATGGTTTGGCGCTTACCGCCAATTTAATTTCGGAGACCGATAGCACGCGGCTGCTGCCGCAGTTTACCGGCAATCCGCACATCTTTATTGTCGGGTTAGAGAATCATATTATTACCCAAAGCATTAGCCGCCGGCCCGGCGCTTTAGTAATAGCCGCTTGGCCGCTAGCTATTGAGGAAGCTCCATTGCGCAGGCGTAACGTTATGCTTGCCCCCATTTTAACCACCAGTAATAACGGCCTTACTTTGCAGTTAGATAATGGTAACCCGCTGCCGCTGAGTACAGGCCGGCACAGTTTTGCAATGGCCAGTTACGAGCAAAATATGACCACTGGCCGGGCTGAGGGAGCGCGCCTTTTTGTGTTGGCGCAAGAAGCCGGCTTTACCGAGCTGGCCGATAATGGCAATTTAATCCTTAACGCCGTAGCTTGGCTTGATGATAACGAAGTGGTGCGTATAGATACTAAATCTTTGCTGGAGCTGCCGTTGCAATTAAACCATATAACGGCTTTACTTTTGGCGGCACTTATTGTGCTGGTGCTGCCGGCGTTGGTTTTTGTGGTTGGTTTTGTGGTGAGTTATAAAAGGAAGCATTTATAGTTGATAGTTGAGAACTAATAGGTTACTATTTTCTAGTGTAAAGGTGGATTTCCACTTTAAGCCTTACGGCTTTCTTGATTACTCGTATACCTCTATCCCTGTTAATTGTCAAGCAAATAATAACCTTTGTCTTAACAAATATTTTAAGATATGCTACTATAATTGTAATGAAAAACAAAAAAAAATTAATCCTTCCCCTCGTTTTAGCTGTCTTATTAATTATCTACGGTTTAACCACTCTAGCTACAAGGCAAGTGGTAACTGATGACGAAGCAGTAACCACTACCCCTAGCGTAACCAACGTACACTCAGCGCCGGGTTTAACGGCTTTTACCATTAACAGAGGTGATACAAGCTTTCGGTTTGCTCACGATGAAAGCGGCTGGCGTTTAGCCGGCGAACCGCTGCCTATCAACCCCTTTGTGCTTAGTCAAATGGCCTTTACCGCCAGTAATGTGATGGCTGCTCAAATTATCGAGGCCGCCGAAGCTTTGCCGTTAAGTATTTATGGATTGGATACCCCTATCTTCATCGAGGTAGAAGCCGAGCAAAACTTTACCCTTGCCATCGGCGCACCCACGCCATCGGGTCTTGCTTATTATGTGATGGTGAGCGGAAGTAATAATGTTTACGTGGTAAATAATTTTTACCTTGACCAATTTTTTGGTAGCCTCGAAAGTTTTTTAGAAGTACGCCTGCAGCCGCTCGATTTTACCCAGCTTAACCGCATTGAGATAGAAAACCGGTTTGGCCGTATTGTGCTGGCCCTTAATCCGCGCACCGATGACAGGCTGTGGACCAGCTGGCTTATGACCGAGCCCTATGTTAATGCTATGATAGATAGCTTTAACACCGAGCAAGCCTTTTTGCAGTACTGGCTGCAACGCTTTACCTTTATGCGCCAAAATATGCGGGTGCGCCCTAATATGGCTGAGTTTGGACTGGCTAACCCGCAGGGGCGTATCACTTTTAGTACTCATAATGGCGAAAGTATTAGCCTAGCTTTAGGTGATGTAGCCCAAACTGATGTGGCCTATTGGGTGCGCGCTAACGATGAAGATATTATTTTTACCCTAGATAGTGAAACCGTTGAGGCCGCTTTAAACTTACGGCCCTTTGATGTGATTAGCCGCTTTGTGGCTTTGTATAATATCGATTTAATAGAAAGTATCGAGTTTACCTACCAAAATAGCCATTTCCGCGGGGTTATTAATGGGGTGCTTTACGAGGCCGGTACCACTTTTAG
>Ga0131853_10004417_pt1 | contig 25230 bp, 9 predicted proteins | sample TergutLab28metaG_FD_92764 | JGI IMG/M metagenome (GOLD analysis project Ga0131853, IMG submission 92764) | Labiotermes labralis P1 segment gut microbial communities from Petit-Saut dam, French Guiana - Lab288 P1 (version 2) (version 2) | ecosystem: Host-associated > Arthropoda: Insects >... | reverse complement strand
TATTTTTAAAGAAAAAAAAGATAAAATAAAAATGTCATAAAAGTAGTGTTTAAAGGAGGTGTGTGGAGAGGGGGGGGGGATGAAGAATTTGCAAGGGAAACCTCCATCAAGGTTTCTCCTTATGGAACATTGTTTCAGTGTTGTACGAGGTCTTCAGGCCAGGTTCGACAAAGTCTTCTATCTATCGGTCCATTATTGTACAAGTGTTCGATTATGTCGTTGGCGTTGTTGTGCGTCTTGTTGTTGTATTTGGTGGCTACTCGCTGAATTTCGTCCGTAATACTGGGTATAGGGAGATCAGTATGAAGCAGTTGGTTGTTGATGTACCAGGGTGAATTTACTATGTTTCTGAGAATTGAAATTTCGATTGGAATCTTTGGATTATTTTTAATCTAGTTGGTTTGGCGCATCCCCATAATTGGACTCCATAAGACCAGATGGGTTTGAAGACCACTTTGTACAAGAGTAGCGTGTTGTTCAGAGATAACTTGGAGTTGCGACCGAGAAGCCAATGCAATTGCCTGAACTTGATATCCAATTGTCTGAGTTTCGCTTGAATGTGTGTATTCCAGGTGAGTCGTTGGTCTAGGTGGAGGTCAAGATATTTAACCTCGGTGGTGAATGGGATGGGTGCATTGTTGAACGTTAAGGGCGGGCATATATTCTTGCGGGTCGTAAATTGACTTGTACGGATTGGGCTTGGTTCACTTTCATCTGACATCGGGTGTACCACTCCGCTAGGGAGTTGAGATGGGTTTGTAGATGTCGGGTTGCAGATACAGGATCTTCGTTAACGGATAAAACTGCTACATCGTCAGCAAACGATGCTGTTGTTGTGTTTCCTGCCTTAGGTATGTCGGCTGTAAAAATTAAGAACAGCAATGGTCCAAGAACACTTCCTTGTGGAACACCTGCTTCGATCGGATGATGGTCAGATAGGGTGTTGTTATGCCTAACTGCAAAGTTCCTATCCGCAAGGTACGTTTTTAACAGTAAGTAGTAGTTACTAGTTAGAGTGTGTTTCAATTTGAAGAGTAGGCCTGGATGCCATATTCGGTCAAAAGCTTGGGAGATGTCAAGAAACACAGCGTTGCAATATTTCTTCTCTTCCAGGCTCATGGCGATTTCGTTAACTAGTCTGTGAACCTGATGAATGGTGGAGTGGCGTTCGCGGAAGCCAAACTGATGAGACGGTAAAAGTATCGAAGGATCATGTTCTTCGTTTAATCTTTGTAACAGTAATCGTTCAAAGAGCTTGCTAGTTATGGGTAAGAGACTGATGGGTCGATAGGAAGTAGGTTCATGTGGGGGTTTGCCTGGCTTAGTGATCATAATTATTTCAGCGTACTTCCATAGGACGAGGAAATAAGATAAGGTGAGCATAAGGTTAAAGACTACAGTTAAAAGAACAACTGTTTTGCGAGGTAGTCGTTTCAGTATCTCTCCTGATATCAGATCGTAGCCAGGGGCTTTGCGTGTGTTTAGTTTAGTTAATGCTGCTTTGACCTCAGCTGGAGTAAATGCTCTTATGGGCAGAGACATCTGACATGGTGCAGTGATGAAGTCTTCGACATCATCGTCTATATGTCCTTGCTCAGCTCTATATACATCTGCTAAATGAGTAGCGAAGACGTTGGCTTTCTCTTTATCGGAGCGCGCCCATTCGTTATTTAGTTTGCGAATTGGCGGTAGAGGAGCCTGGGGTCGTTTGAGTTGTTTCGTGGCCTTCCATAGTGTGTTATCGGTAGGAGATATGTGTGTAATGTAGTGGTCAAAACTGCTGTTCTGCAGTTCGTGTAGGGCAGTTTTTAGGTGTCTGGACAGTCGATTATACTGGTGCTGGTCGTTTGCATGACGCGATCATTGCCAGACTCTTCTAGCCCTTCTTTTCGCGGCAACAAGTTGCCGAATATGCAGTGGCGTGTTTGGGATAAAAGGGGCTTGCTGCTTTTGTGCAGGAGTAGAGAACCAGGCTGCTTTTTGAACCAACGTAGTGAAATAATGGGCTGCTTGGTCAAGGTCAGCTGGAGATTTCAGTCGTATATTTAGGTTTGTGTCTTCTTCTAGATAATGCTGAAATATATTCCATTCGGTTTTTCTGGTAGTTAATTTTGGAGGGAGAGTTTTGTCGATTGCTGCAGTGCTTAAGCTGACTATAACTGGAGTACGATCAGACGAGAGATCGTAGTTGGAGTGTATTTGACGATTATTTCTAGGTAGTCCATGTGATACAAAGAAGTCTAGAAGATCGGGAAGCTTTCGCGGGTCGGTTGGCCAGTATGTGGGTGCATCATTACTGATGTAATCATAGTTGCTGTCACTCATAGCGCGCCATAGATTGCGCCTTTTCATTGTAGTCAGTCTTGAACCCATTGTGTGTGTTTGGTGTTCCAGTCGCCCTCGACTATGAATCTGTTTCCAAGGGTCTGGAGAAAGTCTTTATATTCATCAATTTATATGTTATGTCTCGGCGGACTGTAGATAGCGGCAACTGTGAAGCGCCAAAACATGGCTTTTACTTCAACAATAGTTGCTTGTATTTAATTTGTTTGATATGAGGGTAGCTCATAGTGGGAGATAGTTTTGCGGATGATTAACGTTGTGCCTCCATGGGCGGTACCGTCAGGGTGGGGGGGGTATTGTAAACATTGTATTGCGGTATTTTAAAGACAGTTAAGTTGGTGAAATGCGATTCGGAAATAAGTAAGATACCTATTTTGTTGGTATTTAAGAAAGTTATTACTTCTTGCTTATGATTAAACAAGCCGTTGGCGTTCCAGGTCGCTATTCGTAGTATATTGGATGATATGGGTTAAGTTTGCTGATGACAGTTGTAAGGAGGTTAAGGATCATACTATTTTGACTTATTAATTGAGAGAACATGGCTTTAAATTCGTTTAAGAATGTTGCTAGTTGTTCAGCTAGTGTGGACTGATCTAATACAGAGGTCTGATTGTTTTTGGTTATCTGTGCGTATGTGTATTGATCGGTTTGGACAGGAATGTTCGTATTAAAGGGGTTAAAGTGGAGGGGTTGTGACTTTCTCGTTGGGGGGATGGTAGTTGGGCGTTGTTGGTTAAGATAAGTGGTTGGGTGCTGTTGGTAAAGGTTGTTCACTCTAGTTGGGTTGCTTCTCGTCGCTACCAAATTTCTCTAAACTGTGCATCCCTTGTAATTCGTGGGGTGATCTTCGCCACATAGGGCACATTTCACTAGAATGTGTCTTGGTTTCATGCAGTCTTTTGAATCGTGTTGACCACCGCATTTTACACACTGGTAAGGTTTTGTACAGTAAGTTTTGGAATATCCATAATCTTGGCGTCTCTGGCACTGGACTATGTTTCGGTTTTTATGAGGTGCTTCTATAGTTATTTTGGTGTTGCCTAAGAATTTGAGATTGAAGCTCTCTTTGCTGTTGGCTTGTGGTTCTAAGTCGACGAAAAATAGTGATAAAAGTTCTTTTGTCTGTTTGTGCTTTATATTCATTATATTTCGGACCGTATGACCTTCTTTTTGTAGCTCTTCTTTGATGTCGTCTAGGGGTACAGAGTGATGTAGGTGTTTAATAACAATTCTGTAGGCTCGTTCGGTTTTGATCTGATAGTTGTGGTGGACGATATTTTCTTCTTTCTTATGTTTTACTAGGTTCCCATATGTATCTATTGTGTTCGAACTTATCTTAACAGTGTCGTTTGCCAGGGCTGCGGTGCGAGAAGTGTCTGGTTCAGCCACGTCTGCAAGGTCGTCCAACACGGCTTTAAAGTTTTTAACTCCGTATACAAATATGGGAGGTGGTCGCGGGATATTTGGTGTATCTCCGTGGGTGCTGGTTTGTGGACTTTCTTCGTTTTCTTGTCTGTTAAGAAGCAGGGTATAACGGTTTTGGGTACTAATTTCAGAGTTAATTTGAGTACTTGATTCTGTGCTTTGGTGTAGTCTCTTTCTCTTTTTCACGTGTTGCCACCCGTGACTGTGTAATTTTTGTGTTCCTTTTTCTTCATCGTTATTCTCATTGCGTTTTCCGCGTCGCTGATGTCAATGTAAAGTTCGACGTCACCGTCATACTTGCTATTTGAAGCGTTTGACGTAGTATGCTGCAGATGTGGTAGATTAACTAAAGGATTAAAATTCTGGTGACTAGGTGGATGAGTTGGGATCGGAATTTGTGGTGGTAGAAATGGCGGTGGCAGCGGTGGAAAATCGGGTTGGACAAGACCTGGCTGCTGATAAAAGGAATTGATTTTGGATGTTGGATAGGTACCCTAGGGGCACATTACTCAAGGTTAAAGTTTGTGGTGGAATGAGGAACATTTAGTTTTTGCTGTGAACGATTACTTAAGCCTAATAGCTTACTGTGATTCTGTAGGGGGCTCCCATCAATGGAACTGTCTATGAGAATGCACGCCGCTGGAATACAATATCATTGTATCGTCGGTTGGTCACTGATTGGTAGTACACAAACTGATGACGCGGACGTCCTTGGTACACGTGTACTCGCTTGGCTTCACTATCGAAATTCTGCACTCACACACCGTTAGTAAGTATAACACAAACTTAGACACAACACTAACGTGGTCTTACCCCGTCGGTTGCTCGAGGAGAACTGTGAAAAATACACATATGAAGTAACAGTGAGGGACGTTCCGTATTTTACATGCTGGACACTTCTCAAATAGTTACACCATTTAATCCACTCTGGTCACACAATGTTACTCTCAGCTGTGATCATGCTACCTTTAATGAAGACTTTTGTTACGATATTTTGGAGCATTTATTGCTTATCTGTATGTCCACTGAGGCATCTGTTAATTTCAAGCCCATTCATCACCCCACATAGTCAATACCCCGAAACATGTTACGATTTCTTACAAAAAGGTCTTTTATGTAGTTCTGATAAGACTGTTCTGTTGTAGGATGAAGAACAGAGGCAATCCACCCAAATGGGTATGCTGCTACCATCTCTCGAACTTTCGTTACTGTGAAAGAGAATGCTAGTTTTCACCATCTTCATAGACCACTAGGGCCCCTAGGGTGAATATAATTATAGCTGTACTCTACCTAGGACCTCGGCACTAGATGAGTGTTGGGGGTCAGCCACCTGCCCCGGCCGCTTCTAGCCCCGGGATAGACCCGTTACCCATTTTACAGAAGACTGGGTGGGCCCCATGGTCGGTCTGGACAGGCGCAAAATCTCGTCCCCACCGGGATTCGATCCCGAAGTGTCCATGCCCGTAGTCAGTCGCTAGATCTACTGAGCTATCCGGCCCACGTGTGAAAGAGATAAGGTGTTCTAATAGCGACCTAATCAAAGAATTTGAGGAAAGGGTGTCAGACTCTCTCCATGCCATTGGGTGAAGGAGATGGCTCTCTAGACTTGATGCCACAATATCCAAAATTGTACATATATATATATATATATTAATTTGCTGTGAATTGAAAAAGATTGTGTGTGTGTGTGTGTGGTTTATGCGTGTGTGCATGCGTGCGTGAGTACATGAGTGTGTGTGTGTGTGTGTGAGCACGCACACTTCTATCTCAATGTATCAAATGCAACAATGAAATGCAACGCATACAATTAATAAATAAAACAGGATGGATTGAGAAAGAATGAAAAGCTTCAATCATTCAGATATCTCAACAAGCAATATCCAAATATCTTAAAGTAGGTGCAGGAATTCCAGAAGAAAGTGATTTTAGATAACTGCGTCCTTAACATTCTGAATAATACCAACTTGCCCAACCAACACTGACAGTCTTTACCGAAGTACCGTCCTGCCTGAACTATCTGCAGTCAGCACAGCGATTACCACCACAGCGGTCCTATACAGGATGTATTGCAACAAACTGCGTCTCTCTCTTCTGCCGGACAAAAGGTATGTTTCAAAGTAGAACAGGCCATCAGAGTCCAGAAAGGAAGTAACGTATTAACATAATTTTTCCTTAACCTCTGTGCTAGATAGGACTGATTATCCAAGGCCAATTACCTGATAATTTCACTCGCGAAAGCGAATCGATTCCAACTGTAGAGGAGTTTTGGTGCGCCCAATGACCAGTCACTATTTGCTGAAAAACTGCTGTATAGTCCGTGCATGATTAGAGGAAATGAAATACACAGTGCGTGAAAAATAACTTAAAGTGCTGTTTTCATACTCAGAATTCTTGATAACTTGACTTATTATTTTCGTATTTGGACACAACTTGAATTTTCCAGACATACATAAAAATTCACAAAAAAATTTCAAGAAAATCCGTCCCTCCAGAAGAATTTCTTGAATGCGGACGGACAGACAAATAAGGTGAAGCTAACAGTAGCCTATCATTATTTGCTGACAATTTTAAAAAAGTTTCAAAATCCTAAAAATTGATTTAAAATATTCCTTTCTTACGGGCAGCATTGATGTCAGGTCAAACCACAAATACAAACATCCGTTGGCAGACACACTTGTTTGTATTCTGATATCCACGAATTCAATTTTCATGCTCAACTTCAGATATTCTGAATTTCATTCCAGCATTCCCTCGTATCATTCATTGTTAGTTCAAATTTATTTCGTTCCTGACTACTCTAAATTATTACAAGCTAAAGGGCACACCAAGCGTTGATGAGTACAGTGTGCATAAAACGAATCCAGTTAGCCACTTGGTGTGTGAAGAGCCTGCAACAGTGAACGTATAGAGATTGGAAAGTAGCTTGTCTGATGCTGACTCACATTTCTTCCAAATAAATCTCCATGCAGTTTGCACAATGTCTGTACCACTAGCACGGGACTTATAACAAGAAACCTTAGGATATCAAACGAAAAATGAAATATCAAATTAAAAGCAGAAATTTTCTTAACTTGATATGAAATATTATCAGTGCAAGAGCTCCGAACGATGTAATAAGAAATAGCACAGGATGACTTCAAAACGACAGTCAGGCGTGTGTTTGACTTTAGCGAATGAGTCGCGTGGGAGAACAGCCGATGTTTGTTGTCTGTGCGTCCGCTGTGGTCACTGTGTAAAGGGAAAGAAAGCTCAAACAGAATTTATAAATAAATCTTTTCATAAATTACAGGAATAAAAATAACATGGCGCTGATTACCTGATTATATTTATAAAGTCACGTAAAGGACTGAATATTTTGTGTCGTTTAATCCAAAGTTGATTCAAAAGCAGCCCATAATTTCAAAGTGACCAGAGATGAATTATTTGGTACCACACACTATCAATCGCTTTAGATGAGGTTTTGCACAAACCGATGTCGTTATAACGGAGTTAGAACATATTTCAATATACTATCAAAGCGGTATGTTTAATGCACACAGCAGAATAAAATTTGGAATAAATGGATGACACCAAGTACGATATACATAAATTTGAACCCTCTATAACCGGTATATGGAGTTCAAGTCCTTTATTAAGTGTCAAATTTGTACATTTGGTTGATAGGTTGGATTTATTTAACGTTAGAAATTTAGTTTATAGTGGAAAGAAAATTGTAAGCAGTCTGTATAGCAGTTTAGAGGGACAGGTTATGGCGGGTATAGTGAGCTAGCAGGTCGCCGTTTGTGAGTGTTAAAATTGATGGCTTATGGGAATCTTCGGAACAATTGACGCTGTAAACTTTGAAAGCTTTTGGACAACTTAAGCCTTGATAGGAAGATTTACAATATTAGGAACGCTTGGACATTAAAAGAAATCAGTAAAACGCGTGAAGGAGTTCACATGGGTTACGACAATGGAAATAACGTTACTTAAATGGGAGACAATAGATTTAAAGTATTCAAAATTTTGACATTTGGGCATATGTAGTGAAATTCAACATTTTAGCAAATCGGGAACCGTAAGAATATTTAATTGGGGAGCGAATTTGAAGCTGCACGAGTTTTGAAAAACTAACGCAAAAAAAGTCTCTTTTATACTCTGGAAGTTACTAGTTGTGAACGTGATACCGAGGCCAGTAGTGTTTACACTTTTTCAAAGGCGCATCCATATATCCAACGCATCGGTAAATTTCAACAATCGTTAAAAAAGTAAAAATACTTGTAGGCACCAACACAATCTCACACCTGTACAAACCTACCGACAAAGCCAAGCTCCCCCCCTCCCCCTATGACAGAAGTGGTATCTACAAGCTCACATGCATGACATGCAACAAGGCGTACGTGGGATCAGACTGACCGGAACCTGAGGCAACGTTAAAATGAGCACGCCCCCTACATAAAAAATAACAACCCACAGTCTGCATATGCCCTCCATATCCTTAACAACCAGCATGAATACGGCCCCATGGAGAAAACAATGACCGTCCTAAAACTCATCAAAAACACCTCCTTATTAACCCCATATGAACAGTTCTTCATACAAGCATTTCACAAATCTGGAAGGCTCGTTTCCGAACAAAACTCCGGCGAACCAAACCCTCTGCTCCAGATGGCCATCAACAACTCCCACCCTCCTACATGACCCTCTCAGTCGAACAGTAACCTTCACAGTGCTTTCACCCTACAACGCAGCGCCCCACAACCGCTACCAACCACATCCAGCAGAACCAGGTATGTAGCCAAATTCACATTAAATCTCCACCCCCTATAACAACCTGTCCATCACCGACATAGTCCCCCTATTGCACCTAATAACACCTGAACCACACACCCCTCCCATCAAACAGGCACAACGCATGCATCAGTACACCCGCTCCCGATACACCAGACCTTGAAAGCACACGATACATATACCAGTCCAACACCACGACACACCAATTTGCACACCACATTCTCATATAAACACGAGGTCCCATCTAGGTTTACTACACAATACCCCACAAAAAGACACCACGGCTAATATCTATCTTTCCCCCCTTGTTAAAGCGCAGCACACCACGTGCAGTAAAAAACATCTTGGTCTCCTGAAGATGGGCATAATGAAGCCCGAAACATGTCGAGAAAGTGTTGATAATAAACATCTAACTGTTGCATCTTGTTGGTTTCCTCTGTCACTTCACAATTTGCTCACGATGCACGGTCACAGAAACCTAATTTTCGGAATTCCATTGGTGCTTTGTTTTCAGTCATTACTTAAAATGTCACTACAATTTTCTTCATGACACTTGAATGACAAGCTAAACAACGCACCGTGCGCTGATGAGTACGGTGGGCATACAATGAATACGGATGTCACATGTTGTGTGAAGAACCCACAACAGTGAACGTATACAGAGAGGAATGTAGCTTGTCTGATGTTGACTCACATTTCTTCCCAAACATTTCTCAGTGCAGTTTGCTTAAGGACTGATTCACTAAGAGAAGATTAATGGAAGGAATAGTTTCGATATCAAATGAAAATTAAAAGACATTCAGATATATGTCTGCATTTAGTCATTTAAAGCTTTCGGAAAAGAATCGATATGTCATAATTTTGCGTCACTTTGTTTATTGTGCAAGGGTAAAGAACGCTCAAACAGAATTTACATATCACTAGCTTCCATGAACTGCACGAAATAAAAACAACATGCTTGCGTTTATCTTATTATATTTATATTATAAACTCGCTTAAGGAACTGAATATTCTGTGTCATTTATTCGAGAGTTGATTCAAGTGTAGCGTATAATTTCATGTTGAACAGTGAGGAATTAATTGGTGCCACATACTGTCTACAGCTTTAGACGAATTTTCACATAAACCGGTATCGTTATAAAGGGGATTCAAATTATTTCATTGTAACACCACAGCGGTATTTTATATTTTCCTCAGAAAGATGAAATTGGAAAAACTGGGTGACAACAGGTACGAATTATATAATATTTTAACCAACGCAGCGCATTTAGAAACAGATGTGGCTTGTGCTTTGTTTGTATGTTTTGTTTATCTGACACATGCCGCAATTCAATAGAAGTCGGTCCCGCCATATCTGTATTATCGAACTCACATTACTTCATAAACACGAAACACGGTCTACAGAAATTGACAGAATGGAAATAACACTCTCAAAACAACAAACTGAAGTCACACTTGTGTCCTTGTGATTTGTATTAGAACATATATTTGTGGAAGACAGATATGGCTAACAATGAGTAATCGCTGAATTCACCTGTTTCTCTTATTCCTACGAACAAAACTCTAAAGCCTATGTTATCGCTAAATGGAGACCATGTGAAACAAAAGCAGTGAAACTATACATTTTATAAGACGAATTTAACATTTCCCAAGTTTACAGCAATATATCCCCACTGAACTTGTTCAGCGGGAGGAGCGTAGGATGTAAAAATTCTTCCTTTATCTTCAGTCAAATCTTATTTACAGTTACGACGGAACAAGCAAAGAACTATCATACATGTCAGGTGTTAATGTGAAGAAACGTTTTCATACAGTCAAGAATTTCCTCGCATTTTAGGGAACACGAAATTTCATTACCGCATACAAAAAAGCCCTTCTTCTGTCCCCATCCTGAGCCAGCTCGAGGCAATCCATACACCTTCATTTTACTTTCTAAAGTTTCATCTTATTAATAACTACCAATATGCCTGGGTCTCCCAAGTGGTATCTTTCCCTCAGGTTTCCCCACAAAACCCTACATACGACTCTCAAGTTCCCCATACGCTCTACATGCCAACACCATCTAACTCTTCTCTAAATTTTCACTCATATGTTGGGAAGAGTACAGATCATTAAGTTCCTCACCACGTAGATTTCTCCTCTCTCTTCTTATCTCATTCCACTTAGACACAACTATTCTCCTCAACACCCCATCAAAAACCCTCAGCCTACCTTCCTACCTTAATTTCATGTTTGAAACCCAAACGAAGCAACAGGCAAAATTATAGTTCAGTATATAATAATATTTAAATTTTTGGATAGCAAACTGGAAGACAAAACATTCCGCACCGAATGATGGCAAGTACACGTATTAAAGAAATAAATAAAAGTTTCAATCAATGAAAGATCTAAAGAACCAACATTCATATATATTTAGGTTGGGGCTGGAATTACCGAAGAAGATTGTGGTTAGATATTTGTGTCTTTAGCTTTCTGAGTAATAAGAACTTTTCCAAACAAATCTCACAATCACTACCGAAGTACCGTCCTGCCTGAAATATCTGCAGTCAGCACAGCGATTACAACCACAGCGGTCACATACATGAAGTATTGCAACAACCTGCGCCTCACTCTTCTGTCCGGAAAAATTATAGGTTCAAATTAGAACAGGTCATAATAGTCCAGAAAGGCAGTAGAAGGATCGCGATTCTTTTTCATTAAACTCGGTGCTAACTGGGACTGACTATCCAAGGACAATCATCGGACAATTTCACTCACGAAAGTGAATCGATACCAACATTAGAGTAGTTTTGGTGCGCCCCATGCCAAGTCTTCTGTAACAGATAGACTGCTGTATAGTGCATGAATGTTTGAAAGAAATGAATTACACAGTGCGTAACAAATAAATTGAAGTTTGGTTTTCATACTATGAATTCTTGATAACTTACCTATCTGCCTGTCTCTCTGTAGGTTCGTCTATCCTGAAGTTTTGAAAACACCGAATTACTTCCCGATGAACTTGAACCATGCTGACACAGTTCATCGTCATTGCCCAGTAATTAAGATAATTCTATATCACTTGTTCGACATTCACAAAAAAGTTTATCTTATCCCTTTGGACAAACGAATCACCTTTCTTCTTAACAAATTTTAGAGTAACTTTTCGAAATCTTGGATGTGAAATTTTGCAAAAATTTATCCCAATGATATAAATGTTGTTTCGCACTTTCTTAATTTCTGTCTGTGTTGCTATGTATCATTTTATGAGATCAGACGTAACTAATCTAATATAAACAATAAGCATTAAGTACAATCAGCGTTTATAGCTGTTCTTCCCTACGTCACACCGCAACACACAGCGCAGGTTTTCCATACAGTATTATATAACAATACGTTACTGAATATAAATTATATTTTAAATATTTCCAGAATCTGTCTGGAAATTTAAAGTTATAAAAGTGATTCGAAGGGATATAATCATAAATGTGGATAGGGCCTAATATAAGGAAATCATTATTGTTGTAGTGTTTGAACACAACTTGAATTTCAGTACAGATTTACAAATTTCACAAAAAAATTTTCAAGATAATAAGTCCCTTGAGAAAGAATTTGTTTAATGCGAACGGACAGACAAAGAGTTGGACAAACCAGATGAAGCTACCAGTCGCTTATCGATATTTGGCTGATAATCTTAAAATTACTTTGAAAATCTAAAGAATGGATTGAAAATATTCCTTTCTTACGAGCAGCATTGTTGTTAGGTCAAACCACATTTACTAACAACCGTTAGCAGACACACCTGCTTTGTATTCTGATATCCACGAATTCAATTCTCATACTGAAAATCGGACATTCCGAATTTCTTCCCGGCATTCTCTCATATAATTTATTGTTAGGTCACTATGATTTCCTTCCTGAAACCTATAATTTATTACATGCTAACGCACGCACTGTGCGCTGATGAGTAAAGTGTGCATAAAATGAATCCAGAGAGCCACATGATGTGTGAAGTGCCTGCAACAGTGAACGTATACAGAGGGGAATGTAGTTTGTCTGATGCTGACTCGAATTCCTTCCAAATAAATCCCCGAGCAGTTCGCAGTAAGTCTGTATCACTAATCCACCAACTAATAACAATAAACCTTAAGATATCAAATGAAAAATGAAATACCACATTAAAAGCAGAATTTGTCAAAACACAATATGAAATAACATCTGTGCACGAGCATCGAAATTTGAAATAAGAAAAAGTGCAGAATGACTTGGAAAATATGATTAGACCTGTGTTTGACTTTAGTGAATAAGACGTGTGAGAGAAGAGCCGATATATGTTGACTGTACGTCCAATGTGTTCACTGGGTAAAGGGAAAGAAAGTTCATACAGATTGTACGTATGAATTTTTAAAAAAATCACAGGAATTAAAAAGTACATGACGTTAATTGCTTGATTATATTTATAAAGTCACGTAAAGCTATGAATAATTTGTGTCACTTAATTGAGAGTCCATTCATTAATACCGCATAATTTCGTGGTGAACGGCGAGGAATTACTTGGTACCAAACACTATCCATCGCTTTAGACGATTTTTGGCATAAACCGAAGTCGTTATAACGGGGTTAGTATATATCACAATGTACCATCAAAGCGGTATTTTTATTGCACACAGAAAAATAAAATTAGGAAATAATGGATGACACAATTTCGATATATATAATTTAGAAACAATTATAACCGATATATGGAGTACAAGTCCTTTATTAATTGCCAATATTTTACATTTGGTAGATAGGTCAGATTTTGTTTAAAATTATTAATTTATTTTGGATGGCAGGGGAATTATAAGGAGTCTGTATTGCAGCTTACAGGGACAGTTTATGGAGGGTATAGTGAGTTAGCAGTTCGTCGTTTGTGAGTGTCTATATTGATGGCTTAGGGAACTTTTCGGAACAGTTGACTTTGTAACCTTTAACAGATTTTGAACATTTAAATCTAGCTACGAATATTTACAATATTACACACGCTTGCACATTGAGAGAAATCAGTAACTGCATGGACTTCACATGGGTTACGTTAATGGAAACAACGATACAAACATGGGAGCCAATGGATTTGAAATATTCAAAATTTTGAATTTTGAACGTAACAGAAATAGGGAACAATAACTTTGATAGGTTTTGGACATTTAAATCTTGCTAGGAATATTTAAAATACTAGTTGCGCTTGCACATTAAGAGAAATCAGAAAACGTGTGAAGTTCACATGGGTTAGGACAATGGAAACAACGTTATATAAATGTGAGCCAATGGATTTGAAGTATTCAAATTTTTTACTTTTGGGCGTAACAGGAATGGGGAACAATAAGAATTTTTAAGCGTGGGTGAATTTGAAGCAGTAGGATTTTTGAAAATCTAACGCAAGCTAGAGTCTGTTTTATACCCTGGAAGTGACAAGTTGTGTAAGTGACACCGAGGGTAGTAGTGCATACGCATTTTCAAAGACGCATCCATACATGCAACGCATCGATAAATTTCAACAATCGTGAAATAATTAAAATAAAATAAATATTTCTAATTATTTGTAAAATTACTGTTCCGCTACTTAGAACACTTAGATCCCTTGGGATAAAACAAGCAAAACGCCTTATGATCTGAGTGAGTTGTACAATCCAGCGTATTAAGAAATAAATGTGTCATATGTTTGTATATACATTTATTTTATCACTCACATGGTTCGGATTTTTTTATTTAGGCCCTGCAACTGCAAACAGTTGCCGAAATACCAGCAGTTGTGAGCGAACCACTGCTTCAGAATTGATGGTTTAGAGCATATAGATACCACTTCACTGATCGATGTGTACGAACTCATGATACATGCCGCCATTCAACAGAAGGAATCCACTCCTAAAATGTATTATCAAACACATATTCTGTAACAAACACGAACCACTGTCAATAAAAATTTTCAAAATAGACAAAACCTGATCAAAACAACAGATATTTGTCACATTTGTGTCCTGGTAATTTGTATGAGAACTTACATCTACAGAAGAATGGTGGGGCTGAAAACGAGTATTTACGGAATTCAAGCGCTTTCCTTACACATAAGGAAAAAATGTAAATTCAAAGTTATTATTATGTAGTGACCATATCAACGAAATATTGCAGAATCTGCACAGGAAAATTGTCACGTCCAGCCAGAAACACTTTGTTACGAGGGCGAAATTAAATAGCAGTTTCCAACGATACAATTAATGTGTACAAAGTGGCCTTGTTCAGGCAGAAGAGCTTAAGATGTCTAAAATTTGTTCGGTATTATTAAGTCCCATCTTTCTTACAGATGAAGCAAACAAAGAACTACCGCACCTGTCAGATGTTTCTGTGAAGAAATGCCTGTTGTCTGCCATCCACACGTGAAGCTTACTTTGAAATGTACCCTATAAAGGGGCCTACACGAATGAAAAAATAGCACTGTCGAGGAGCTGGAAGAATACGCCGACTGCAATTAGATCGTCTGTAAGTAAACTTGATATTACTTCCTTTCTGTCGAGTTGCAGGCAAACTGATGGCTGGAGTGACTGAATGTTGAGGTTCCTAGATCGCACATAGTTAGACACAGACACACACGGGATTAAATAGTACGTTTTATCAGTGGTGCGTGTAAACTGAATTACTCAGCACGTTAAAAATTGACGCATAACGTGCATAATGTAGTCTCTTTCCTGTCTGGCGATACAAATTTTCCGCAATTTCTATCGCAAATACCAGCTGCAGAAAAACTTTCCTGATTATAAGATACTTGTTTTGAACACAAAAGTAAAACTGTCTACAAAAGCTAATATTTTAATAATAATTGAGTGATATTATTATTATGAACGTACATATGTTTAAATGTAAATTACCTATTATTTTTACGGATTTAATTATTGGTGAATTTTTTTGACATTTCTTCGGAAACAAATTCAAAAATTTTCATACAAACCCATCCAGTGGCAGAATAATTGTTTCATGCTCCCACACAGACGGAAGGATGAACAGACAGGCATAATGATGCTACAGTCTGATGTCCCGATCCTTCGTTAGATGTTAATGGAACATGAATTTTCTAGAAATAATTTAGAAAACTCACCAAAGATTTCTCTTTAAGTTGTTTAGAACGAAGGGACAGACAGAGAGAGGGACGGCTGTTATGAAACGAAATTCTCAATTTTGGTACGCCATTAAAAACGCGCTACACATGTACCGAAGACCTACGAAATTTCTGGCCTTCTCACAGGCAGTGGAGCTAATAGATCATTACTGTCTGTCAGGTCAACACAGGTAAACATGCGGTCTATTGGCTGACGCGAATTATTTGATTTCGCAAAGTCCCGAATTCAAATTACACACTGAAGATCAATCACTCTGAATTTCATGGCGTCATTTTCATTTAACACATCTTATTACGTCACTACCACTGTCTCCCTGACACTTCCTATTTACTAGAAGTTAGAGAAAGCACAGTGTTCTGACGAATACAGTTTCGAAAAAATAAGGAGAGTTTTTCACTTCAATTGTATACTTCATGTAACAGTGTAGGTACGAATGTTAGGATAGCAAAGGGAAAGGAAATAGGAATTTTATGGGAATTTATTCTGAATCTAGCATCAAATAGCGTCTGTGCAATCGCTTGAAACGTTCTCTACACCCAAAAATTTGAACAGGAATTTTGGCACAAGAAGAAGCGAATACCGACTTGAGAAAGAAGGCCAGGTGTATTCATGTGAAAACAAAAGATACATCAAAATTGTGCTTCACTGTGTTCACTGTGCGAAGGGAGAGAATTGGGAAAGACAAATGATATATCACTCTTTCCCATTAATTACAGGAATTAAAACCAAAATGCTGCTGATTATCTTTTTGGGTATAATCACCAAGTTAGCTTCGGTCTGCGACGGCTGCGACGTTGGAACATCCGTAGTGAACAATTTCGATTGGAATCAGGTAGGTATTATTGGACTGACATGATTCCTAAAACAATCAGATTTAAAGCTGTTGCTTGCGTTTATATTTCATTTGTATTTCCATTAACGAAATCTCGATAAAACATATCAGAATTAGTAAGTTCGGGTAACCGAGAGATTTATGAATAATTAATTTTAATTACTTAAAATATCTCTCGTTTTCTAATTAAAATTAATCATTAGTACTTTAAATAAGTCTATGGAAAGACGTACAAAATCTAAACACAGTATTTGGCAATTTCACAAAATTACGAATTTAGAGAATTTGTTCGTCACATCTGTCTTTCTGATGGCAACATCGCTGCTTCCGGTATTTGAAGGTCATGAAATTTAATAATTGAAAATTTTTTAAAAATCTTTAGATGAAAATCAAATTCCTTCTAAATCACTCAGAAATTTCGAGTATTTCATAAAAGACATACTGCATTTATCATAATATTCCATCAGTTCTTCTTATAGTAAGAAATGTTTCAAAAATCGATAAGCACATTCTCTGTTTAATTTTTACTGAAACGGAGCCATATTTGATGTAATGTGGAAGATAAGGCAGTGGAAGACAAGTCACAGGAGAAAATATAATAGGTAGCATGGAATTGCCATTCAGGAATAAGTAATCCTACAAAATGGCAATCACAATTTTTAGTAAAAATTGCTTTTTAACAAAAACAGAAAAGCGAAAATACCTAAGCTTTAAGTTTTTGATCAAATTTCCTGTCCTTTTTATGGTCCTGATTGAGTGTTGAATCAACACTCCATTAACAGCTGCTCGCGTGGGCAGCTGAATAAATTTCCTCCACACAATTGCATTTTCGGGAAAAACGGATTCAGACATCTGAATGTATTAAACGATGATGATATCATTTAATACAGTTACAAGCCGTTCCAAATAAGAAGTTCCACTCAACGGAAGTGTGTCTCAAATTTCGTATTCTAACAGTTTTCAGGTCCTCGAACTTGGTACGGGTTCTGGCACTCCTCTGACAATTTTGAAAACTACTTCGCTTGCGCTGTTGCCACCTGGGGAATTCCTGCGGGAAACACAAGCTTAGTAACCGTAAACGTTTTTCTTCTCAGGTGTGTTCATAATATACCCTTTTTGTTAACTGCAGTTTTCAGGTGATAAATAGACATAATGTGTAAGATGGAATTGCTGTTCACAGAGTTGAGTGGGGGAAAAGTGAAGTGACGTTTTATCGGTGTTTAAATGTAATTAATAAGATTAGTTTACCCCATTTTCTTCCGCTAATATTTGACTTTGCATTCTATTTAAAGGGAGAAGTCAAAGATTTTGCGGCCTCAGATTTACAGAGTGTAAAAGAGTTTTGTAGAATAGATAAGTTTTGAAATGAAATTATATAGTAAAATATGTGTCTTTCTTACATTGAACATCTAAACTAAAAACAAAACTCCCGTATTATTTCACTACACAGATGGCTTTAATATTTCTCCAAAGGAGACACAAACACTGAGATCCAACAAAAGGATTCCCACTTGAAAACCTGAAATACAAATGAGGGAAATGTGACTCCTAATTTTTCTGTAAGAAATTTATAAGCTTTATGATGTAGAAAAAGCTTGAATTCAAATGTGCGATATATAAAAATTAAAAGATCACAGGCTAATTTTTAAAATATAAAGGGGTGTCATCTAACGGGAAAACAATTTCTTAGTGTGTTACATAAATTCTGGATGAACATATGAATCCCATATTAATTTGTATGTAAAAAAGCATATCTGATACTATACTGCTTGAACAGCGTTAATGTTTCATGTAAGCCAAGCTTAAAATATTAATTATTTTTAAGCATCTTATCAAATTCACTCGGTTTATCATACTGTGTCACAAATCCATAAGGATGATATCAAATAAAATATTTTTATTTTGTGTTTCTTATTTCTGATGTAGACGTCTTTCTAGTTTCAAAAACAAAAAACCTGAAAACATGACACTCAAACGGTCGAAATTGGTCTCTTTCTACACACATAATGTTCTAGCAATTGCTTTAATTATATTGATAAACCACCAAAATAGGAAATTAAAATTTATCAGAACATTGAAACGTTATTAGCTTTACACCAACAGCTGACACTATACATGTACACGTGTCTGTCGCGCGAAAGGAGAAGGGGAATAAATATTCTCCTACGTTAATTTTAACACTATCATTAATTCTCGTATTTTGAAGAATATCAAACACAAGGATTAAAATCTTAAAAAGAGGCTGTTAGCATTTTTACATATAATAATTTGTGTCTAATTCTAAACTTCTTGTGTTCAACAGCTCACAACTTACGTTCTATGGCAATGCAACAAACTGGAACGCTGCTGGGTTTGACCAAGTTATCGAAACATTGCGTAAGTTCATGATAACGTGTTTCACCAACAGTTTCATGATGTCAACTGGACAATGTAATGATAAAAGTTCACACTTCATTTTATATATGATCTAGATTTTGAGGGATAATGAGACCCTTTGAGACTTTCATTGGCCGTTGGAATTAGGTATCAGTAAAATTTCTCAAAGCCATTCCATAATTCACACACTTTTCATTTTATTATAAGATAAACTCAATCCAGATATTGAGGAGTCTACTGTCTGAACGACTTCTGAACTGGTGTTATCCCTTGTGACCAGGGTGGTGACTATGCCTGGCTTAACAGCGCTATTTACTGTATATCCTGGGATTTAACAAATTACGAATTGGGATAGGGACAGTATGTATATAACGGCAATGGAGGGGTTGAAGGAGCGTTGAATTATGTATGCGTGTAACCTAAATCTGTAGGAGGATTTGTTGTACAAGGAAACTGAAGAGAGAAGAGAAGAAATAGGAGAAAATTGTGAATAAGTTTGATATGGCAGAGAATATTAAACAATCAGTGCTCTTAATCATTATTTATTCTTGTTCATTTCAATGCATTCTTAAAATGACAACATTTTGGACTCCATTATTGAGGAACGTTTTACTGTGTGTTAACTATTTATTGTTTTCTCTCCTCACTGACATAATCCACCAAACAAGTTAATAGATATATTGCTGTTGAAAATTTTGCTCTCAATGTTTCAGGTGCACATCTCGACACATATTTAACAACCACTTTCACTTTTTCCAGTTCATTAAGAGCACGAAGACATCTTTTCTCAAACATTTACTTACTAGCCAAACAACCACACTCTCGTACTGTAATACTGATCAAAGTGTTGTACTGTTCAATTTGGTAAATTGTTGGTCAATAATTTGCAATAATGTCCAACGTATAGCAATGTAATCCTTATGTTTAAATAATAGCGAAATTCTCGATACAATAACATTCACTCTTATCACATTTGCAGCAATGTGGAATGGACGAGTATACTTCATAGCAATTGACTACGACCGTTACTTCATTGCCAAGTTCTGCCCCGTCAATTCCACACAACGTAAGTCCGTGCCTTGTGAATGATTTTTTAAATAACAAAGTGAACCATATCAAACATATCGCTCATTTCGAAAAGCGAGTATTAGTTTCGTGATGGCTGTCAGTCCATTCGGCCATCCACATCGAACAATTCGGCTTCCATTGGACAGATTAAAAAAAATATTTTAGAACTTCAAAAAAAAATTAAAAGAATCTTAAGGATTTGCTAAATCCAGTCACGTTTATTGGGTACTATACATAAATACTAACATATATATATAGCAAATTTGCAAATTATTCTTCTTAGAAATTACCGAAAAATTTGTAGACAAAATCAAGAAAGAAAATTATATTTAAATAATCCCTTCTGAAAATAGTGTCATGCATGACATAATATGAAAAATGAAGTAGATTCATACACGGAACAAATGATAATATAACACGGTGCAATCGTTTAGTATGCTGGTTAGATAAGGCTATTTACACAAATTCAGAATATGTAAAATTAAAGCATTTCACATCAATAGGGGTCATCTTTGAATAAAATTTAGAAAACACTTTCTCAGGCCTCTGAAGCACATTTTGTTCAATACAAGTGGCATGACGCGGAAAGGGTATAGTATTTATCATACATGAGATATGTTTAAAAAACAAAATTAAGACATATTTAAGTAATTTAATATTCATCTCTTACGACGCGCCATGTAAAAATCGGCCCCATGCTTGCGGTATATTTGAACAGCTACGGGGCAATTTTGAACACAAATATAATTACGAAATATATGTGAATGTAAATGAACTTAAAGTCCATAAAAGAAAACTCATCCCCTGTCTACATAATTCTTTCCACAAGGAATTAATACCACAATATTTCAGTGCTGTAACGCATGCAGTAACACCCAGAGAAATTGGTCGTAGAAGTTTCGCCTCAATGCCTTCCCTTTCTATTTCACATTTGTTATCTTTATAACAAAAGGCAAACTGCTATGTCTCATCAAGTCACCACATTACCTTCACATTATTTTGAAAGCTTCCTTTCCTTCAAATTTCCCAGCGTAGAACAACTTGGTTGTGTGAGTAAAAAACTAAATCAACACTGAAATATCTGCAGTTATTTCTTCTTCTTCACTTGTCCAAGGAGTCTCTAATAAATCGTCAATTTTCCCATTTGAGTATTTTAATAAAATTTGCTAGAAGAAGAAATTCATTTCTATAATATTTTTCTGCTATATATTATATCTATAGTGTTTAGTCCTTTTGCAGTATTACTTCTTTATAGATGTCCTCTTCCAAGTGCTTCTTGTTCACTGCGATCCATTATTGGCGAATCGGCTAAAATGCGAGACTTCAAATTCTTCCTTTGTTTTCTTTCGATTCTTGGTCCAGAAGTTTCGGGAATGGACGCACAACTACTGGTTAAAGTCTATCTTTGCTCGTCACAGAAATTTCTCGTGCTACCAGGCTGAGAGCAGAACGAACAGGGATCTCTTGGTTAGGAATTTATTTTTCCATAGGTGTAATAGATGATGGCTAAAAATGCTCGTCACTGAAGACAAGTTATTAGATTTAGAATTAGCAAAATCTGTTATCATATTCTTCGCAGTAAAAGAAGCTTGATTTACAGCATATTTCAAAGATACCAAGTAAAGGACTGACATCACTTTATCCACGATTTGAAGTCATCCAATCACGTTGTGTCACTCATAATTTTCCTTTATATTTTCTCATCACTCTTACACTCAGTGGCTGTAATTGATGAGAGAAACGGGTAGGAAAAATTACTAATGTGATGGCGTTTTTTCTTGCATAGAGAATGGAATCAAGATTGAAATGTCTTTTATGATTGTCCATATCTAAAATTATACGATCTTATTTGGAGCTTCTGGTATGTTACTTAGCAAGTTCAAGGAATTTCAACAATTGAGGTCCTGTGATCCAGCTGCTTTGAGGAATATAATCCAACCCCAAGACTCCAGTTTTTGCGACAATCATCAGCCTGGTTACCCAATTTGCGCAACAATATTAGCAGACTGTACTGTCTAGACCCTCCAGTTTCGTCATTGTCATAAAATCTGCCAGCAATAAAATTCCAAGATTCCACTGCACGCTCATAATTGCCGAATAATTCTCTTAAGTTTGTTTCGTTGAAATCGGTGGTGCTCGACACACTTGTATTTTCGCGCTGGAGAAGCGGTGTTGTTGTGTCTTTTCACGAAGCCCAGAAACCAGATATTTCCTGCAATTTTTAATCAATCCAGCTACTGTGAAATGTACACTGCAGTCTTCGGCCACAACCGCAAACCACATGACTGAATAGTTTATATGTCATTCCGTGATTCACTTTGGAACATTTAATTAGGTAGTCCACTAATATCAAATCTTGTTTATATTTTAATATTGTCAACTTGTGTAACGTGAAGTAGACACACTGGGCCCATTGCACTCGGCAATATTGTTGATTTTTTAATTCTGCCATGCAGTGCTGTATGGGTCAATCCGTATCTGGAAGCTGTAAATTTTACGTACAGCATCATTTCCTGTACAGTTTTGACGCCTCTTGTATAACCGCTCCTGGCACATCAGGATTATTTCCTTATTTAAATATGTACGAACCATTTCTTTGTCCTAAATTGAAAGTCCCCATCACATTTTTCCCCCAAGAAATATCATGGATACATAAAGGGTCACATATAAACATTGTTCAAATGTGCTTTTTAGAGCAATGTTCAAATCTGCAACACGTGCAAACACGAAAATTAACCTTTGTTAAAATAAAGTGGTTATAATTACAGAAGAGATAGCGAAAGCACAAGATAAATGAAGCATTTTTATGTAATAAGGCATAATCAAACTTACCTCTACCAACATAATGTAGACACGATTCGCTTAGAAGTTAAAATTTAAAATTTACTTCGTGAACAATCCAGTACATGTAACTCCACGTAAACCAGAATAACACTACAATGGAGGGAAAGTGGATGTCAATTGCTGGGCAGGGTTACCCCTATCGAAATTGAAAAGTAGTGGCATAAACGTTTACTGAAGGCAACATAATTAACTTGTTCAACATTGCCCCTTGTTCAAATCTAATCCCGTGTGTTTCGCTAAGGCCTAGGTCAACCAGTCTGTAAAGCTACCGAACGCTATGTATAACCACAGCGAATATTTGTATTGATTGTCTCTAAGAAAGGAAAGAAATAAATACTGGAGTGGTGACGTTGGGGAGAGATGAGTAAACGGTAGAAACATGAGAAAATGTCATTAGTCACAGTTTATACAATTCCACAGCAAGGAATTTCAATCTTACAACGGCCGATTATCTGATTGCAGCGGTGGTTTATGTGGCATATCGAAGCAAACAACAAGACAAAAATACATTGAATGAAGTTTCGAAGATTTTGCAAGAGAACGACTTAAATGTCACACAGCTGGAGGCATTTCCGACAGATCAATGCAACTAGGCAGAATCGTCAAGAGAAGAAGACAGTTCCGCACGGAAATACTGGTGTAGGAAATGGAAAGCAACCTTCCAAGATTTTAGACAATTTGTACAACTGAATATATACCTTGAATGTAACTTGTTGTACTAGAAGTTGGAATAATATTTAATTAAATTAAATATCACACATATAATTCCTTTCCCTCACTTTGAGCCTTTGGGTGAGAAATAAATTATAAGTATGTGGGAATTATGTTTGAATTCGACGAATGACTAAATACATGTTGACCATCATGCGTTCTGAACAAACGTGCTTCGTTTCCCCTAATTGTGCAAAAGAAATTCGTCTTGTCCAATCCATCCTTTCTGGTTTTCATTCCACGCCTCGAATTTAGCCCCGGTCTCATCTGCGGGGAATTATATGTCGGATATTGCAGTTGAATTTAACTGCACATCTCCATCTAGTTCCGTCGCAGAGAATGCGTGGCGGTATACCGGTACTGCACAGTAATCACCTGCGTTATTTACTTTATTGTAGCACTGGGACCAACTGGCATGCACCAGTTCCAGTACATAATTCTCGAAGAAATCCTTCAGTTCCAGCATTGATTACACGTCTACAGCAAAGTGGAAATATTATGTACCTCAGTTTCGGGTACAGTAATATCAGCTGAGGAAGGTCTAATGAATTTACCTTCCCCCACCAATTTCTAAAATAGTGAATTCCGAGAAATGGATATGAGTTGCTTAATTAATCTAGAAAGATATACGGTAGGACGACCGAGGAAGAGATGGAAAGACGAAATTCATCTTGAGGATCAAGGAACAGGAAACACACCTAACCCTTCAGGAACATGATGATGATAATGAGATGTACGGTATGAAAGAGTGGGGCCCAGAAAGAAATTTTCATAGAAAAATACACATTCAATATATTTTTTATAGACGATATGGAGGCACTTGTTAGAGTTTATATGCCAGAATGCATATTAGTCTACTTTCAAATCCAACATATAACAACAAACCTTCCGACAATTTCTTGAATGTAACAAGAAGTTATAGTGCAGTTCACAGTACGTCATACAACTAACCAGTTTACTGATGCATTTCACAATATTATTCAACGCAGCACATAATTAAAAATGTTAAGCACCTGTTACAGTGACGTAATATTAAGCACTCGCATCCACCACGCACAATCAAAATGCTAAATGCCAAACAGCCAGCACAAATATTACGACGTAATAGTGAGAAATTTTCGAGTAAAATTTTGTTAAAAAATTATTAAACAGTACGTATTCAAATCTGTGTGTCTGTAGCCATAACTATCGAGCATCTAATGGTCAAGTACCATATCATATTGATATTGCTTCCTCCCACTCTTTGCCATTTTATTCTAATTATCTCATCAAGCGCACAATTTCAGAAAGACGTAAATAAACATAAATTTTCTGCCTTTTCCTTATTTAAAATTTTTTGAAAATTCAAATTTCAAATATAACTTGTGAAGGTATAATCATAAAATATATAAACATTTACGTAAAATACCCGTTTTTATTGTCAGATTGTAATGAAATTTAATTTTATTGAGGGGTATTCAAAAAATATTTAAAAAAACATTTAGATAAATAAATACTCATTATATTGACAGTATTGTATATTTCGTAAAGTAATTTACGAAATAAATTTTACTGTTAATATATTGTGTAATTGATGGTCTAAAATATAAATTATATAAAATGAACGGTAAATACATAAAGATTTAAATATACATTTTCATCAAAATCCGTCCACAGTTCCCAAGTTCCATGTGGTAAGATAGACGAACGAAGGGACTGACGGACAGGCAGACGTAAAGAAACTTATATTCGTTT
>Ga0131853_10004415_pt1 | contig 25239 bp, 20 predicted proteins | sample TergutLab28metaG_FD_92764 | JGI IMG/M metagenome (GOLD analysis project Ga0131853, IMG submission 92764) | Labiotermes labralis P1 segment gut microbial communities from Petit-Saut dam, French Guiana - Lab288 P1 (version 2) (version 2) | ecosystem: Host-associated > Arthropoda: Insects >... | reverse complement strand
TGTGTCTTATGTGTCTTATGTGTCTTATGTGTCTTATGTGTCTTATGTGTCTTATGTGTCTTATGTGTCTTATGTGTCTTATGTGTCTTATGTGTCTTATGTGTCTTATGTGTCTTATGTGTCCGAGGCATTTGGCGTAGAGACAACTTAATATGCTATATTTTATTTATTCTTGATTCATTTGATTAATACAGAAGAAGTCTGCTGAAAGTGGCTTGTCATGAAAAATATTTTTGATAAAAAATAAAAAATATGCGTCATGGTTGTGGGGGCAAGAAGGGGATTGGGGCGTACGGTACGCCGTGTTGGCGGTCATAGTAAGGCGGATAGGTAAGCCGTAAAACTTGTCGGAAAAAGCGTTGACATAATTTAGCAACAATGATATATATGGTTACATGGGCAATTGTTGGGAGGGATGTGAAGTATGGAGTTTGTGCCGTTGCGCAGTTTGCAGCGAGGGCGGCCGGAAGTGTGGGAGACCTTAAAAAAGGAAGCCGGAAGGCTTGTCCTTACTAACAAAGGGCAACCCGCGTATCTGCTGGTTGACCTTGATGGGCACAACGTAGTGTCGCTCATCAACAAATTCGACAGCTTCAACGAGGACCGGATGGTGAAGAATCCGCAAGGCGCTTCGTAAACCACCGCGAAACAAATGATGCAAACTGCTTGAGGGATGGATAGGCAAGACCGAATGAACAAGGTGAATACATATTAATGCCCAGTGTAGCCACCGGCATGTGTTCAGTCCGATGTCACCAACCCCGGTAGTCAATCAAATGAATAAATTTTAAACCCGAAAGGAGACGTCTGACTAATATGCAGACAAAAACAAAAAATGTTTTGAAAAAGGCAGTTGCGTTGTTCTTGACGCTGGCATTGGTTGTACCGATGTTGCTGCCGTTCTCCGCCGCGGCTTTTGAGCCGTTCTATTTCCCGGGGGGACCCACCATGGGCGAGCCCATGATTATCCCTGCGCAAGCATCGGGTAATTCTCGTTCTTTGCCGATTACCCTCACCGGCGACACATTCTTTGTTAACCCCGCCGATACGACAGACCCTCGTCATGTGGCTCCCGCTATCGCACCGGTTGGTTCGATGCACCCCGACGTATGGGATGTTGACAACTGGATGTTTAGCGAAAACCCCAATGGCGACTGGACTGACAGTACTGCCTTTGGTTTAACGTTAACAACTGTAACGCCCGTTGTGGGTTACACCAACCGTGTTAACTTGACCGTTACCGGTACAGCTGTAGGCGGTCCCCGCTTCTACATCCGTCCCAATGAATTGGTTATGCAATCCGGTATGGCTCCCACTGTTTTGATCGTGTATATCGAAATTCCCGATCAAGGCGATGTTACCGTACCCGGCGCCACTGCTACCGGCTCTAACCGCCCGTATGCTATGGGTCCGCGTATTGCCACCGGTGCAGAAGGCCCCATCCATCCTAATTCAGATGGTTATGTGCCCCATACTTTCTACGAAGGTATGTTCCGCAACGAAGGTACTGCAGCCACCAATCCGTTGGTAGCTACCGGTAACCGTCACTTGTATATCACGCTGTTCCATGCAACGTTTGGTCCTGCCGCAGTAACCAACGATATCACAAACTGGGCTTTCGTTGAATCCATCTATACGCCCGGCGTTGGCTATGCACCAAACACAGCGCCTGCCGGAGTCATCGCTAACACCGCGCAAGAATTGGGCTTCACCTTGCAATCTGCTTTCCGCGTCAGCGACACCGTTGTACGTTTGGTATTGGCAGAAGCAGCCGGTGACTATCCCCCAACCGCGGCTTCCGATTTTGACAATTTAGTATTCTTCATCGAAATGGATGAAGCTATCCTTTTCAACACTGCAACCCCCCCTGTTGTTATTCCGCCCGCAAACATCAATGATGTGTTGCAATATGTAGAAGTACATGTAGCACCGTTGTTGCCCGGCTTGGAAGCAGAAGCTATTGCTCCCAGCCGCTTGATTGCTGGTTCTACAGGACACGGCGCACCTGCATTGGTTGCCGGTCAACCCGGTATCGGTGGTTCTACCATCATCAGTGTAGACCTTGATCCCATTGCAGATGCATGGTTCATTAATCAACTGAACAATGAAATCGCTGTTAACTGGGCACACGGTGCTATCGCCGATAATCCCAACAGCATCCTGAACTGGCAATTTGCTTGGTCACAAGGTAATGTAATTGCTGCAGGCAATCTGCCCGGCGGTTATATAGCTGAAGAAGTAGGTAACTCCGTTACCCGTCCTGCCGGCCAAGGCCCCACAGGCAACCTTATTCCCGCTGGTTCTTTGGGTAGTGCATGGAGTGCAGGCGTTCCGCTTACCTCCACCACCCCGGTTAACATTCAAACAATGGTTGGTGCACCTGCAGTAGTAGCTGCCGACCCGCTTGAATTGGTTGCCGTTACTTTGGTACCCGGAACCAACACCGTACTGATTTCTTTGGAAGGTACCGTACCCGCAGGTTACTGGTATTTGCACATGCGTGCAGTATCAACCCGTTCAGCAGCGCTGGATACCGGCGGACGTACCCTCCAGTACACTCACCGTCACACCCAACACGCCAGCGTACGTATTGGCGCACCGGGTGAAGCACCTGTAACCCCCGGCTTGCAATCTATGGACTGGGAAGTATTCGTACCCCCGGCATTTGACCTTGGCTGGGAAAACCCCGACCAATTTGCTGACCCACGTACGCAAATTCCCTTTGGTTTCAACCCCCGTAACTTTATCTTTGTACGTTTGACGCTGACCGGCAATACATTTGCTGCAGCTTCTATCGTAGAAGATGCTGCAAATTGGGCTATCACCACGTTACAAACCGCAGCACATACCAGCTTAGTTGGTGACTTGGATGTTAACCCGATTGTCATCCCCGAAACGGGTTTGGCGCTCTACGACATCGTACGCATCAGTGATACCGTAGTTATCTTGGTATTCCAAGATGAAGACGAGCATGACACAATTATTGCAAGCACACGTTTCCCGTTTGCCGGAACACATCCGCATGTAGCGCCTGCACCTGCTACTCCGGGCGTAGATTTGACTCGTTCACAATCGGCGCATCGCTTGTTTATTGCAGTTGACGAAGATGCCTTGGTAGCTGCGTCTACCTCTTATGTAGATGTATTGCGTGGCACAGGCGGTTACCGCTTAGGTATTCCGTTCCAAACCCCTGCAATCCCTATGTCTTTGGAAGTAGTAAACCGTAGTTTGGCCGCACCACAAGGCCCCGGTGCTGCACCTTCAGTTACAATTGCAGCCGGTATTCCTGCGTTGGCACCGGATGTAGCTGTAGCACAATACAGTGGCAACTTTGCAAACCACGGTCCGTTGCAACGTGTTGTATTGGTTGAAGCCGTACTGTACGGCGGTGCAATCTTTACTGACGAAGCTGAAGACGTAGACAGCTGGCGTGTAAATCAAAATGACGTAATCGTTAATGGCTTTGCCCAAACCAATTTAGCTGCTACAAGCCGCAATTTGGTATTGGAAGAAGTTACTATCGACCGTGTTAACACTCCGCATATTGCGTTGTTGACCCTGCGCACCCCCGCTGGTGCAGATGTAAACCTTGGCGGTCTGCTGTACTCTTCTTTCTTGCAAGAGTTAGCACCCGTACCCAATGTATATATCCGCGCACTTCCTATCGCTATTGAAGTTCCCTCTACTGTAGTATTAGTAGATGGCGAAGGCACTGCACCGATTTACAACCACCCCGTTGGTTGGTATTCACACATTGGTTCGCCTACAGCCACAGGCTTTAACTTGAACGCATCATTCTTGCGTTTGCATGGCGAAGCAGTAGTTATCACCCCCGGCGGCTTGCTGGTAACCAGCGCCGTCACACCGGAAATGTTCTCTACCAATCCTATGTTGGTTGGTAACGATGAGCTGACCAACCCGCTGTACCGTGTATTTGATACGGATGAGCGTTTCCCCGAATTTGTACTGACCACGGGTATGCCCAATAACACCAATGTTAACCTACGTCACGTAACCGTTACCCTTACGGGCGACGATACCTTCTACGCAGACGAAGTAACCGACATTGACAACTGGACAATCAACCCCTGGAACAACACTACCCTTGTACAAGGCGACCGTGACATTAGTCGTCCGCGTGCAGCTTTCACTAATCAACATCAAGCATACGGCATGACGTTAACCCATGTAACCATGATTGACGACCAAAACGTATTCTTGACCCTTGAAGGTCCTGCAGAAGACCACGAAAATGCTGTATTGAGCATCGTAGTAGACGCTTTGGCATTGACCGATGGCACCGCAGCGTTGGAAGCGTTGGTACGTGTAGGCCCAGACCTGCGCCCCATCCTTCGCATCACCTCCAGCAATGTAGAAACACCCCCGACCACCAATGAAGCCCTCGTATTAGCTCCCGGTCCGCAAACAGTGCGTCTTTGGATTGACAACGCATGGTTTAACCATGACGGTTCTGTTATTCCTCAACACTGGAGCAGCTACCGCATCACCAGCGCAGTAGCCAATGCACATCGTGAACACTTACCCGGCGCTACCAACCTTCCTTTCGATGTAGCAGCAGCGGGAGTAGAAGCTGGTCCGGCACTGGCAGTAGGTTCAATCACCCCGGGTAACTTGGACATGATTGGTACCCCCGGCATGGTACAAGGTTTCCGCTTTGTAGACATCGAACTCAATGTACCCAACAACATGGGTCAATACATTGCGCTTCGTCCCGCAGTGCGTGAAGCAACCGGTGCAACTGTAATGAATACAAATGCAGACATGGTAGCAGGTCAAATCTTGTTCCCGACTGTAGCCACCGGCGGCGAAGGATTCTCTCGCGTACCGGCACTTGACGTAGGTGTTGCTAACTTCAGCACCGAAGCTCGCAGCATTGATGTAGACTCTGTAACCACTCGTTTCCCCGTAGAATATGCGTTGATTCGCATCGGTACCCCTGGTGACAATGGTGGCGATGACAACGGTTACTATTGCGACGAATGCAACGATGCAGGTTGCCCCGAGTGCGAACCCGAGTGGACGCCCGAAGAGCAAGCAGTAATCGACGAATGGAATGCAGCTTGGGATTACGACAACGAAACTCCCGAAAACCAAGCATGGATTCGCTCCATTTGCCCCGTACGCAATCCTCAAGGACATGCAGACTTCAACGCCGTAATGGCATTCTTCGTTGAAGTATACGTGGCAATCAACGAAAGATGGAGAACCCCTGAAGAACCCCGTTTCGACATGTTAACAGCACAAGCCATTGGCTGGGGTATCTTTGCCGGAACCGTCGCTTACGAAGACGTATTCGGTTGATTCACAACGAACTAAATAACAACTAATAAAAAATCGAGTCATCCGAAAGGATGGCTCGATTTTTTTGTTTCTTCGTTTATTTATTTGGTGTAATGGTTCAGCTTACTTATGGTTTCGGGTACAGGCTATCGCCCACCAAGTCGGCCATGGCGGCGTTTTCCCAGCTAAAGCTTTCCACCTCGCGTACTTTCCTGCCGTAGTATTCGCTGTGGCAAAATAACCCCGGAATGGGTTGGTTCTGCAAGTATTCAGACGCCAAGGTAGAGAAGCGCCCTACGATGGGGTTGGAGAAACCTGCTTCGACGCATTCAAAGCCCATGGCAGGCGAGAACAAGACCCGTAAGGCCATGTCACTAAACTGGAAGAAGTGCCAAGGACGCTCGTGAGACGCGTAGGAAAAATGCGTTTCTATAAACACCCCACCGCCTACCCGCAGGAGCTTGCCCATCTCCTGCGCCACCAGCCACGGCATGGCGAAGTGCTCGAACACCGCCACCGAGAAGATGAAGTCGAACTTCTCCCCCTTGTTGAAATAGGACGATAGTTTGTGTGCGTCCCCCACGACATCCACGTTGTTGCCCGCATAGTAATCGAACCCCGTGTAATTTGCCTTGGAGAAATAAGGGCGGAAATTGGCGCCGGTTACGACTCGGCTGCCTACCTCCAGTACCTTCATGCCTGCAACGTTCCATTCCTCACAAATGGGGTTAATCCAGTTTTGGTGGTTATACTTAGTGGTCAGGGGCGTATCGGGTAGCATGTAGTCGACGTCGCTGTTCATGCAAAACATCCTTTCTTGACGTAACGGTTATGTAGCATTGATAATACACGATAATATGCGCAATGCAGGAGGCTAAAAGATATGGGTATTCGTAGCATCGGTAAAAAGGCGTTTATGTTCATTAGTCCCACGTATCGCAAAGTAGACGCAATTCAATCACAGCTAAGGGAACTAAACAACCCGCCGGCGGGTGTCACTGAAGCGCCAACCGTATCGGATGCTGCCCCACCCCCCGAAAGGGTAATCCGCACACCCGACCCCAACAATACCGAATTTTGGCATGATTATTATAACATGGCGGAAAATGATGCCCCCGAGGCTTTTGTGAAGTGCATCAAACCGGTGTTGCAAAGGTACCCTACGATATCCTTAGTGTCTGTGCTGGACTTTGCCTGCGGTTTTGGCCGCATCGCCAATATGGTAAAAAATGATGCGGCGCATATTACGCTATGCGATATTAACGCACTGGCTATCGATTTTTGCAAGGAGCGTTTTGCCAAGGATACGACCGATTGTACCTTTGATTATTGCGTATCTGACCGCTCGCTTACGCTGCCGTTTAAGGATGCACAGTTCAGCTTTGTGTACTCGTGGGACGCGATGGTTCACTTCAGCTATAAATGGCTGGACTACTATTTGGAGGAATTCGCGCGTATTTTGCAAAAGGGTGGGCATGCACTCATCCATCATTCCAATTACGGCAACGTAAACCCGGAAGCCGAAAAAAGCGACAACTGGTTCGATAACCCGCATGGACGTACCAACGTAACGAAGGAGGACTTTGCGCGTATTGCCGCGAGGCACGGGTTTAATGTAGTGGAGCAGACCCTGATGGATTGGGCCGACGAAGCTCATTTGGATTGCCTAACGCTGCTGTCCAGAGAATAACCCACGGAACCACCGTAACGGCCGCGTAATGCGCCAGCTAAGCGTATTTAACAGTTTAACGTACTCGGCGGCTTGATGGGCTTGTTCGTGATTTATGATAGGTGAGGCATTGGAAAGAGCCGTTTGCGCGGTGTCCAATGCCTTTTTTGTTTCTGCCAGTTCGCTCTGCAGTTGTGCCGTGTTGGTGCGGCATTCGTTCTCGGCGTGGTTGACCAGCCCCGTATAGTTGATGAAATCCAAGAAAAGGCCGCTCAGCGCCTTCGAATTGTAGAAGGAAAGATGACACTCGATGCGCACCCACGTTGCAGGCCACGGCGGCAGGGTTATGATGAAATAGGGATCTTTGACCAAAAACAGAAAGTGCTCGCGGAAGGAATTACCGTTGGCACATTCGATATGACAATATCCGCCGTCGGTAATGGCGCGCATATGGCTAATGATGAGGGCACTGTCGTTGGCGGGGTAGAAGAGGATGTTCTTTGCGTTGGGGGGCAAGTCCACCGTGATGGAAACGTTACCCGGTTCGTATCTAAATAGCGTGGGCTCGCCTTCCTTGTCAAAACCGTTGCCGGTATCAAAGAATAAGAGTCCTTGGAAGGCCGACACGTTCCGGATGATGTGGTCTTTTAGTTCCGGCTTATTTTCGTAGTAATAGCTCTTTTTTACGGTGGCGAAGACGAATTGGTATACGTTGTCGAAGTCCTTGCACCGCAGGGCATCCAAGTCCCCTTTAACGTCGGTTAGGTCATTTTTGAATTCGGTATGGGGGGGGGCGATATAGGTCGCGTTGCGCTCGATGGGCATGAGTCCTACCCGATCCAGCATCTCCATGAGGGAGTAGTAGGTAAAGAATCGGATGTGGGATTCGTCCAACAACCCCAAAGGCCTGTAAGCGAATTTATTGCGCAATAGGTCAATAATTACCGCGTTGTGCGCGATATTCGGCACCGACAGCAGCAGCGTACCGTCGTCCTTCAAGCGTTCCATAGCGTGCGCAATCAACGACCCGGGGTCGTATACATGCTCCAAGATATCGGCAAAGAGTACGTAGTCGAAGCTGATGTCCGCAAACCGTTCCTTCCATGCCAGGGTCATTGCGTCGCCGCATACGCCGTCCACTGCAAAGGTTACCGCGGAGGCGTAGTCCTGTACGTCGATTTCGACGATGTATACCCGGCAATTCAATGTCTCTTTCATGTATTGCGTCATAACGCCGGATGCGGGGCCAAATTCCAGGATAGTCGTGTTTGGCTTGATATTCCGCAATATTTGCGTATGGGCGGAATTATCGTACGTCATATCTAAGGCAGCATCATATTTACTCATACGTAACCTCCATAATCGCCTTTTTCATGGACTCCGTAAAATAGGGGTCTTTGTGCAGGTAAGATCCCCACCGGTCTTGCATGTACGCCTTGGCCAAGAAGGCAGGGGTATCCTGCCAACTGTCCGACCGGCTGCCGTGGCGGTTGGTTACCTCCGACCGATTGTTATATACACAAGTAAGCCCTAATTCCCTAATCTTAAAGCTTAGGTCGGCATTCGAATACTTGTCGGGTGTGTAGGCTGTGTCAAACCCATTTGTTTGGATAAATGCCTGACGCTTAACCGCAAGGCAGGTAGCCGAAAGCACAGATACTTCCCGTGTCCAATTATAGCGCGACCAATATAAGTCGATAGCATCCTTGTGGGTATGGGTGTAGGGGGTGTCAATGAGGTCGGGGCCTCCTACGATTGCGCCTGCGTATTGTATTGTGTCGTCCGTCCTCAAGACCTTAGGGGACGATGCGCCGATTTCCGGGTTGGCCACCAGTAGTTCCACTAACGCGTTCAGCCAGCCCCCTTGCGCAAAGGCCAGGATATCCCGGCAAAAGACAAGGATTTCTCCCCGCGCCTTCTTTGCTCCTGCGTTGCATGCGCCCGAAGTGTTGTCGAGTTGGTTATAGACGTGGAGGTAGAGGTTTTTCATATAGCCATGGGTTGCGCGCAGGCGTGTTTCTATGTCGTTGTTGCAAACTGCGATGATTTCGTAGTTTGCGTAGGCTGTATTTTGGTTTAATGACGTAACCATATCCGCAAGGTAATCGTAGTTGTCGGAAGGGATGATGATGGAAACTAACGGATTTTCTTTTAGCCGTACCTTATAAGGTAAGCCAAACGGCGTTGACAGGATAATGCCATCGATGCCGCGCCGCGTCAGCATGTCCGCAGCCACATTAGCACCGACAATTTCGATGCCTAATTTCCCACCCGCGGCGAACGAACCCGTTATGGCTCGCCATAGATACAATATCCGCTCGATGTGGCGGACACATTTTGCCCGTTCGCTTACCCTTAGTGCCAGGTCATAGTCCTGCGCAAAGTCATAGCAACTACGGAAGCCGCCCACTTTGCGTACGAGCGTCGTTTTGTAGACGGTCAGGTGTGCCGTGTACATGCACCTTTTTAAGAATTCGGGGGAATAGTTAGGCTTGTAGATAAACCCGAACAGGTTGGGGGAATCATTGTCGTCTATGTTGCATTCATCCGTATAAATAAAGTCCGCCTCGGGGTATTCGTTTATTTCCTTTGCAACCCAAAACAGAGCGTCCGGGGCAAGCTCGTCGTCATTGTCCATGAGTGCGACAAATTCGCCCCGGGCCATTGCGAGTGAAACATTTGACGCGGCGGAGATACCGGCGTTTTGGGTTTGGAAGGATGCCTTTACCCGTGGTTCACGCCGGGCATAGTCTCGTAGGCAATCCTTCGTATCTTCACGCGTTGATCCGTCATCGACCGCACAGAGTTCCCAGTGTCCGTACGATTGCGCAATCAAGGAATCGATGGCCTTGGCCAGCCACTTGGGCGCCACGTTATACACGGGCATGATAACGGAGATTAAAGGACAGGTATGGAATCCCTGTTGAATCTTCGCCATGTCGGCTTGCGATAGTTCCTTTTGCTGTTCATAGAATAGGTTCATGATTCAGTGCTAATTTTTTCGGTTAGGGTAAGCCATGGATGCCGCGCTTCCATTTCATGGACGATGGTTTTTTTCTTGTTGGCCATGTCCGTGGTCGTGCGCAGCATGGATTGGCCATGGACGCGATATTCGGCCAAGGGCTCCCCCCCCACGGAAGCACCGGACATGCCCTTTTCGATAAAGGTACACCATAGGGAGAAATCCTCCCATCCGGATTCTGAAAAATTACGATATCCGTTCGCCTCCGCCCATGCACCCTTGGCAATCAAGGCCATGGCATCCACGTAATTTCCCCCTGCCATCAACGAAGGGTTATAGGGTAATGTGCCCATAATGCCGTCCCCGTCACCAAATTGTCGTATGGCGGGGTAGGCAAACGATACGCCTTTTTTCATAATCGTGTCCAAGCATCGCTCTAAACACTCGGGTAAAAGTCGGTTGTCCGGATCCAGCGGGAAGACATAGGGCGTTTCGGCAAGTTCTATTGCCGTATTGCGCGTTACGTCCAGTTTCCGGTTCTCGCGGTTGGCGGCAATCACGATGCGGTTGAATCGGTCGGCGTTTACCTTTGCCCACTGAACTGCCACGTCCAGCGATTGGTCGGACGATTGATCGTCAACGACCACCAAGTCTATATCGCGGAGTGTTTGGTCTTTTACGGATGCCAACGCCTCCACCAGGTAATTTTCATAGTTATACAACGGTATGACCACCGTAACGTAAGACCCTTTTAGCGTATCCATGAAAAAGGCGATATCGTAGTCGGCAAGGGCAGGTTGCGATACGGGAATTTCCTTTTGCCTAGACTGCTCATAGGAAAATAAGACAGCGCGATTGCTTTGATCATCGAACATTTGGTTTAACGTATTCGAAACGGCAATTACCCGGCGCTGGTATCCAAAGGGCCATAACACAGAGCGTAGCGCGGCGGCAGACATTGTCGTGCGCAATTTAGCATCGGTGACCAATAGCTTTATATAGCGATACCAATCATCTTCATTTTCCGCCAGGAAGCCGGTTACACCTTGCCGGATTGCATTCTGATAGGGTTCCGTCGGTGAAGCGATTACGCAAGCGTTACATAATGCGCTTTCAAAAAATTTCAATTCGCTTTTCGCTTCGCAAAATGGGTTTCCTACCTCAAGGGGCGCGAGCGAAATGTCAAAGCGCGCCATTTCCCCCGGCAATTGATTATGCGGGACAAAATTCCGCCATTCCACTTGCGATTCAAGGGTTTTAAATCGGGGGTATTCCGACGTATCCAACAAATGATCATTCCCTCGCCTAAACAAAACAAGCCGTACTTGCGGGTGTTCCTCCAAGATGCGCGCAATGGCGTCCGCCGCGACGGCAAAATCTTTTTGGTGCGTTTTCGTGCCACCGGCATACCCAATGCGGATTAATCCATCCGGTTGCCGGGTCTGCCGTTTGCGCACGGCAACCCTTGACGCAATAAGATATGCGTCATCAAAGCCATTGACCAATTTATACGTGGGTTTACCCATATTTCTCAAATACATCGATAGCGTGCTTGTAGGGGCAATGTACCGATCCGCAGCATGCGCCGTATCTCTTACGCTTTGAAAATAATTAGCATCCAATGCATGGAACCGCATCCCATCAATAATAGAGACACGTGCCATGCCCGGCTCAAAGATAAGATCATCGACATCAAACACGATGATTGCCCCATTCTTCCTGGCTTCGTCCACCGCAAGCGCGATTTCGCCATAGAACGCGGAACGCCAAACGATTAATATATCCGCCTGCCTTATCCTCGGCAGATGCGTCGTAACATCCCCAATGGCAATGATGGAAACATCCGCCCCCATCGCCTGTGCCGCTTGCGCGTAATACTTGCATCTGTAATCATAACCGACGTTCGTTTCCGGCCCTTCGGAGATATATACAACATTAAATACAGACGACATCGCGTCCATATTATATTTAACGGGCATGTCTGATGATAAACGTTGCGGAAGCTCCGCCCGGTTATCGGCGCCACCATGCTTCTTCCTTCGGAACAGCTGCTTAATCGCCGCTTTCGTGTGGGCATCGTTTTTGAACAACCGCATAAGAACACGCAATGGCTTTGTTATCTTCCATGACGTAGAAGACAAAATCGCCTCATTCCTGGCACTAAGCTCATTTATCCTGTTGCTATGCTCCCTTATTGTGTCGATATAGTGATTATGAAGTTCATCGACGTAACGATTGTAACTGTCATATGCTTGCGCTAACCTCTTTTCATAATATTTCTGCACGCGTTTTCTCCTTTGAGCCTTAGATATTAATTCCGAAAATTCTTGCGAGACGGTACACTATCCGTATCAACGTGTAAGGAATCCATGGATGCAACGCCCATGACGCCATCCTTAATTTTGTCGTCATCCAGTCGTACGTCTTACCTGACCGATAGATATCACGAATCCCCTTTTTGTCCTTCATAATGCGTGCGGTTCGGCTTTCCGCCAGCAAACAAATGAGGCAGCGCCGGGTGATGGCATAACTGAAGTTTATATTAAATTTCAGATTATCCTTTAACAGCGCCCTTATTTTCCCATGGAACAATTCCCTACTCCTACACATGCGGTCAAAGTTGCCCGATGTATTGTTTGAATGCATCCTATAAAACAAACCTGCTTTGTAGGTACGCGCAAATTTTGTAATCCTAAATAAACGGACAAATAAATGATCATCCTCATATCCAATCAAATCGCGGTCATAACCGCCTACAGCCAAAAATAAATCCCTTCTTATCATGACGCTTCCGGGGAGAATCAGCAAATCGGCCGAGATACAATCCACCAATGACTTTGGCGGGCTGTTAGGCGGTGGAAGGAAAAACCCTCCGTGGTTATACAACCGACCGCCCTCTTCATCAATGACTTCAACGTCATTGTACGCCATGCCTATTTCATCGTTTTCGTCAAACAATTCCACAAGGTACCTAAGCGCATCTTTATGGTAATAATCGTCTTGGTCAAGAAACGTCAAAAATTTACCTTGGGCTACCTCTGCCCCTCTGTTCCTTGCGACAGATTGCCCTGCATTTGCCTGCGATTCAACGACTATGCGCTTGTTTGCACATGCCCATTTGCTAAGTATTTCCGGTGATTTATCTGTGGATCCATCGTTGACTAAAATCAACTCCCAGTTTTTATAAGATTGGTTCACAACGCTACTGATGGCAATGTCCAAAAAATTTTCGCCGTTGTATACCGGCATGATTATTGAAACCAAATGGCCGGAGCCCCTGGGCTTCCTTCGTCTTTTATCCTTCATTCTTTCTTTTCATCCCCTTTAATCAACGATATGAGTGGCTATCCCGTGTTCATTAAAATAAAACGCAGTACCTTCAATGGTATAAACCATATTTCTGACCATTTCGCCACTATCGTCACATGCGAAAGAGGCACCTACCCCCACTTCATACCCTTCAGTCACCTGTACCCATTCTCCCCTTTTCTTCCTTCCGTCATAATCGAACGCGAAAAATGCCATTATGTCATCGGGACGGTCAAATCCGACATACGACGCTTGCCCCCCCTGCGAAAGATTTAACAAAATCCATGGAGCCATGTGCCCGGTTAACATACGCCCGGACTGCGGGTGGAACGCACGGTACCCCAAACCCGGTACATACGCACAACCGAACTGCATTTGATGGGTTTCCGGGTGAAAAAATATATATCCATCTTCCACGTGTAAGAGGCCTGTCCAAAGAGACCCTGCGGGGCGATCTTCCGTTGCAAGATAGGGAGGGGTTGCAAATCCCGGTATAAATATTTCTTCCTCGCACCCATCCGCAGCATCAATAAAATTGCCAATATTAACAATACCACCCATAAAAAGGTGTCCTTGTAATCCAATAAATATAAATTGGTGGCCGTCGATTTCATAAATACCATTTATCATCCGATGCCTATCCCGGTAATAAATTACATAATGTGTACGGGAAACGCCGCCTTCATGCCATCCGGTGATTCGATCGTTAAAGAAATCGTCTAACCAAGCGACCCTCCTGCGAAACCAATCCATCGTATGCACAACATGTCCCATAAACGTGTCGATTTCCCTAAGATTTTGCGGCGTTTGCAAAACGCCGATGCCCAATATATTATCCCATCTATAAAAATTTCGCTCGAAGTCTCTTTGGTATCGGATAGCGGTATCCTCAATATGGTTAAGCCATTGTGCTATTTCCACGTCCCTTATTGCATTCCAGCGGCTGGCCAGCGCATCACGGAATTCCGGCATCAAAATAAGGTGCATATACCAACGATGAGCATATGCGGCAAAAATGCCGTATGGGCTGTTGGCGCGAGGACCGCGACTGTTTACGTTGCCCGCAGAATGGTCAAAATCCCATACCGGCCCGGCAATAAGGCGACGCTCTTCGCCCATGCCCCTTATTTGAAAATAGGTACTCAATGCGCCTATGTCATAATTTTTATATACTTCCTGCACAATATAATGGTCAATGAATGAATCCATACAGATATAGTTTAAAACCTCCGGGTCACCATCACGAAGCAGTGTATACACCCGCGTCATAAAGCGCTTTACATATTCAGCATGGCCGTATGTGTTATTGTTCGGAAATCGAATTTGATAGGGTGCCCCATCCACAACGATAAAATCAAGACCTTCCGCCACAGATGCATCCTCAAACAAACGAAAACATAGCTCCAATAAATATTCAGATAATTCCGGGGCAACGTTTTGCTGTAAATAAACACGTTGCCCATTCGGACTGTATAAGATTTCATTAATTTGTATACAAAGCTGGTAAACACCCATATATTCTTCATTTATGTAAAGGTGGATAAAGTTGGAAAAGGGCGCAAAATCCATTCCGTCCAACAAGAAAGCCAAGTAATACGCCCCATAATTACGCATAAGCGTAAAGTCCGTTATGTTATTGATAAAAGTCCAGTTTCGTGCCGCATGGTCTGCCCCGGGCATGACAACGGGTTCATCAAACCTTAGACGGAAAGGAACCTTGCCAAAATGCAAGCCGTACCCCCATGAAGAATTGCCACGGCCACGAACACTTGCATGCAGCCCTTCAAAACGGTACGAAGAATCCGTACCCCCGAATGAATCAACGGTTGCGCGGGTCCATATATACCTGTCAATATAACCATCCATCTGTATGTGTACTGAAGGAAAATTCCATTCGCTATCCCTTGATACGCTCACCATTTTATCCTGCAAACCATTACGTGCATACACATAATGCATAATTACCATCATAGCGACCAACGCAAAGAAAAACACTGTCCGAACAATGTATCCTTTTGCACGATGCATGTCATGATTCATGGCACCCTCTGTTAAATCGTATTAATCCGCACCGCTGTAAGCCTTGCAAACTTCCTTCCCGCCTATCATCCTAACCTGTCCCCGCTCAAGCCACATGACCCGGTTGCACAGCCGCTCGATTTGATCGATGGAATGGGAGACGATGATTACGGTCGTCCCGCCGGACATCAGGTGGGCGATGCGGGCTTCGCATTTTTCTTGGAATCGAAAATCCCCCACCGCCAGGATCTCATCCACAATAAGAATATCTGACTTGACGATGGTAGCGATGGCAAAGGCCACGCGCGCTATCATACCCGAAGAATAGTTCTTCATTGGGACATCGATGAAGTCCTCCATCTCGGAAAAAGCCACAATCTCATCAAAATGTCGATTAATCATCTTCCTTGGAAAGCCCAAAACAGACCCGTTAAGGTAAATGTTCTCCCGGGCAGTTAGGTCCGGGTCAAACCCTGCACCCAACTCGATAAGTGGCGCCACCGTTCCATTCACGGAAACGGTTCCGTACGTTGGTGACAGGATACCGGCGATAAGCTTTAGGAGCGTACTTTTCCCAGAGCCGTTAAGACCCACAATGCCAAAAACTTCTCCTTTTTTAATCTCTAGGTTAATGTTCTCCAATGCAACGAATTTTTCGTAGTGCAACTGCCCTTTCATCAGCTTTATTAAATACTCTTTCAAGCTGCTTACTTTTTCCTTAGGCATGTTAAAGTGCATGTTTACATCACTTAGCGTTATTACGCGCATACAATCCTCCAGTTTCATATGGAGGCCTCGATTTCCTCCAGTGTTAATTGGCACTTAATAACCCCTTGATTCAATACACGCTCCGTCACATCGTCCGTGCGTAGCCGGCCAAGTACGCAAAGCGAAAAGACTATATATATAAAATAAATTTATCTTGCTTCCACTTGAAAACAAGCAACCCAACCAACAAGAAAGTTATGGATAGAATTCCGCAAATAATATGGCTGCGCAAATTCGGCATCGTACCATTCATCATGACGTTACGGAACATATTTACATAATGGTATAGGGGGTTAAAGCGAATCCATTGCCGCATGGACTCCGACAATAGATCAACGGGGTAGATGATGGGCGTAAGGAACATCCATGCCGTAGTCCATACAGCGTATAGGTGCGTAATGTCCCTAAAAAACACGGCCAATGTTGCCAATATCAACCCTAGCCCTATTGCAAAAACCAGTACATAAATTACGGGAACCCAAAAAAACAGTACCGTCGGATGCACAGGCATCCCCACAAAGGCTTTGACCGCGAATATGGGTATCATAGCAAACATGGTGTTGACCAACGCGAAAAGACACTTCTCCAAAGGGAAGATATATTTGGGGATATACACCTTCTTCAAAAGGCCACCACCGCCCATGATAGAAGTCATTGCCCCGGTAGTTCCTTCCACCACCAGGTTAAACACAAGCCAGCCCGTTAGGTAGTAGACGGCAAACCATTCGTCCTCGAATCGGAATATCTCGGCAAAGACCATGGTAATGACCAGCATCATTAGCAATGGATTCAACATACTCCACAAGATGCCCAATACAGACCGACGGTATTTGAGCTTAAAATCCTTCATTACCAAGTTGAAAAGCAAAAAACGGTACCGCCGGAATACGGCCAAACGGTTGGATATCGCGGTCATTTAGAACACTCCAAAAATATATAGTATCCGAAATTGCAAGGATTCGAAGGGGGTATCTCGCCTCACCTTTGACGTTAACGCAAATCGGATACGGGAAAATAAATTCCCTCTGTTGTTAATAAAATCCCCAAGGACGCGCCTGGCATCCACTGTAAGGCTTTCTTCGTATCGAGCCAGAAAATGCTCCTGTTGATTCGAGATGCCCCTTAGAGAGCCATTTAATAGCCTTCTAAGACGCCTTGTTAAATGACCCCATTTGTTTGCCGAGTATCCGATAGTATTGGCGCCGTGTTGTCGGTACATCCCACATGAACGTGCGCAATATAAAACCCGGCCGAACGCCGATGCAAGCAAGTACAGCACCCAATCATACACAAAGATGCTATCCGGCGGGTACCCTTGCAGCAAACGTAGAAGCGCGCCGTTAAACACCTGAGTATGTCCCGGCGTTTTATTTTGAATAATCGCATTATGAAAATTTCCAAGATACTTAGGAAAGGGCATGGCACCAAAAACATTTAAATGTTCATCCGTTAAATCCTCATGGCATGTCCATAGTAACGGAATGTCATCGCATGGATACAAACAAGCGTCAACCGCTTCTTGCATCCTAAAATCATACCAAACGTCGTCCTGGTCGCTAAATGCATATAACTCCGCTTCGCCATCAGCCTGGTTCACCATCTCCATAATCGACGCGTTTACGCCGATATGTTCCCCATAAATCACGTTTACGCCTTGCTCCAAAGCATATCGGCGGAGGATATCGCACGTTCCATCCGTTGACCCATCATCCCGTACGGTAATATTTAAATCGAAATTTCCTTTTTGGGATAGAATTGAATCCAGCTGTGCGGATAAAAACCGTTCACCGTTATAAGTGGGCATGAAAACCACTATGCGAGGCTTTTCTGCTTTCACAGAAGCGTCGGAAGTCCCATATCTTTGTCGGATAATCGAACAGGACACACCGTGCACTCCGTGTGTCCCATGTGTCCTTCGTCAGACAACCGGGACAATGGCCAATCGATATTCAGGGTAGGATCATTCCAAATGATACCTTGGTCGTATTCCGGATGGTATAAATTCGTACATTTATAGACGAATTCGGCAGTATCAGAAAGAACCAAAAATCCATGCGCAAACCCTTCCGGCACATAGAACATCGTCTTATTCTCCGCCGACAGATATATCCCTTCCCATTGCCCGTAGGTTGGGGAACATTTGCGCAAGTCCACCGCCACGTCATAGACCTCCCCATCAATGACCCGCACCAGCTTACCCTGTGGGTGGGGGTATTGATAATGTAAACCCCGCAATACACCCCGGGACGATTTGGAATGGTTGTCCTGCACGAACTTCATGGTCATCCCGTTTTTGTGGAATTCTTTTTCGTTATAGGTCTCCATAAAAAAACCGCGGTCATCGCCAAATACCTTCGGTTGAATGATATATAAATCCTTTATTTTCGTTTCGGTAAATGTAAATTTGTCCAAAATGCACTACCTTTCGCCACACGCAATTTTCACAAGGTACTTACCATATTCCGTAGACAAAAGCGGATCTGCCAAGGCAAGCAGTTGTTTCCGATCAATCCAGCCCATCCGATATGCAATCTCCTCTATACAAGAAACGTATAGCCCTTGCCGTTTTTGTATGGCGGCCACAAAGTTTGATGCCTCCAGCAAAAAGTCATGGGATCCGGTATCCAGCCATGCCATACCGCGCCCCATCATCTCCACATGCAGACGCTTTTGCTTGAGGTACTCGTTGTTTACCGCGGTTATTTCCAACTCGCCGCGCGCCGAGGGTTTGATGTTTCGCGCAATGTCTACTACGTCATTATCATAAAAGTATAAACCCGTGACGGCATAGTTGGATTTAGGGTTCGCAGGCTTCTCTTCGATGGAGAGGGCGGTGCCCGACCCATCCATTTCGACCACACCATATGCGGAGGGCTCGCTTACCCAATAGCCGAAAATCGTAGCCCCTTCCTTGCGGGCGGTGGCCGATTTCAACGCACCGGAAAACCCTTGCCCAAAGAAGACGTTATCTCCCAGTACTAACGATACCGAATCGTTCCCAATAAAATTACGCCCAATGATAAAAGCATCGGCCAATCCGCGTGGCGAATCCTGTATGGCATATTCGAAATGCATGCCAAGCTGGGCACCATCCTTAAACAGTTCGCGATACATAGGTAAATCCCGTGGTGTGGATATGATTAGCACTTCGCGGATACCTGCAAGCATCAATACCGATAATGGGTAATAAATCATGGGCTTGTCATATATAGGCAATATCTGCTTGGATATGGCTAAGGTAAGTGGGTATAGGCGCGTTCCCGCCCCTCCGGATAGTATAATGCCTTTCATCGTAGCTCCTCCTTCAAATAATCCCGCAGCGCCTCCTTATAGTGGCGCAACGGCGTAAAACCACTCGCGGCAAAGTACGTATTGTCTAACACCGAAAATCCGGGGCGTTTTGCCGGCCGTGGAAACGATTCCGTCGTACAGGGATTCACCGGCATATCAATGTCGGCAATCTCGAAAATATCCTTGGCAAACTGATACCATGAACAATAGGATCCATTGGACACATGGTACACACCGTATGCTTCGGTTTTAATCATTTCGGCGATGGCACCCGCCACGTCACGAGTATAGGTAGGGCACCCGAGTTGGTCGTTTACCACGTTAAGCGCGGGTTGGCTTTTAGCCAGCGAAAGCATGGTTTTAACGAAGTTTTTCCCATGCCTGCCATATAGCCATTGGATACGTAGGATAAAATATCGATTTGTAAGGTTCATGACATTCATTTCACCCAAGCGTTTGCTTTTTCCGTAAATGCTGGTTGGATTGGGGGTATCGCCTTCGGTGTATGGGACATGGGCTTCCCCATCGAATACATAGTCCGTGCTGATGTGTACCAGTATGGTATTTAATTTATTGGCCGCCATCGCCAAGATTGCCGGTATCACCGCATTTCCTTTGTACGCACTTATTACGTCCGATTCGCAACCGTCTACATTTGTATACGCCGCACAATTAATGATTAAGTCCGGATTACACCGTGAAAGCCGTTCCCACACAGCTTCACGGTTGCATAAATCTAAATCATCCAAGTCAGACTGGTCCAACACGTGTCCTTCCGATTCCAAAAGCGCGCATACATCCTGCCCAAGCATTCCCTTTGCGCCTGCGATGAATATTTTCATAAATCTACACCCCGTATACGCGATGATAGTATTTTTCATATTCGCCGGATGTGACATTCTTCAGCCATTCAGCGTTGTCCAAATACCACTGCACGGCCAGTACGATACCGTCGTCAAATGTCGTTTCAGGCAACCATCCAAGTTCGCGCGTTATCTTTTCTGGGTTGATGGCATAGCGAAAGTCGTGGCCTTTTCGATCCTCCACATAAGTGATGAGCCCTTCTGTGATGTGCGCGTATCTCGGGTCGGATTCGGGAAGTAGGCGACGTATGGTTTGTATAATCGTTTTGACGATGTCGATATTTGTCCGTTCGTTGTGGCCGCCGATATTATAAACTTCGCCCAACTGACCACCCTGTGTTACCCGGTCAATTGCTTTCGCATGATCTTTTACGTAAAGCCAATCCCGTACGTTTAATCCGCTGCCATACACCGGAAGGCTTTTGCCCGACAATGCGTTGTTAATCATCAAGGGAATCAGCTTTTCCGGGAATTGATAGGGTCCGTAGTTGTTTGAGCAACGGGTAATCAATATGGGCATTTTATAGGTATCGAAATAGGACTTAGCCAGCATGTCCGCGCCGGCTTTTGACGCAGAATAAGGACTGTGTGCATCCAACGATGTCTCCTCCGTGAAATATCCGGTATCACCCAATGATCCATATACTTCATCCGTGGACACTTGTACAAAACGCTTACTACCCATATCGTTTTTCCAAGCGTCTTTTGCCGCATTCAAAAGCGTTATCGTGCCGATTACGTTCGTTTTAACGAAGGCTTCCGGATTCAATATGCTACGGTCTACGTGACTTTCCGCTGCGAAGTGGATTACATAATCGATTTCGTGTTGTGCAAAAAGGTCACGCAACTTCGCACCATCGCACACATCCCCCTTAATAAATGAATACCCGGGATTGGATTCCACCACTCGTAGATTTTCTAAATTTCCGGCGTAAGTAAGTGCATCGTAATTAATGATTCTTATCGCATCACCATATAGCTCAAACATATAGGCAATGTAGTTGGAGCCGATAAAACCTGCGCCACCGGTAACTAAATATGTTTTCATATACCCTCCCGTTTGGCCTTATCCATCGCGATAAGGTCATTGATGTATTGCGTGATGCTTTTACGGTCATGCCAACTTACTTGTTCTAAATATTCCTGGTACTCCCTCTTTAACTTCAAGTTTAAACGATAATGAACAGGTATTGTCTTTATCGAATCGACGGAAGACAATGCACGTGTGTCTTGTGTGTCTTGTGTGTCTTGTGTGTCTTGTGTGTCTTGTGTGTTATTTCCAATGAACGCCATTGCAGGATTACTTTTAAAGCTTTTTTTTGGCATAATTTTGCACTCCTTCCGGAATTATATATGCATGCGTATCAAGAATTCCTCAGTAAAAGCCATATAATCAATGGCAGCATTGCTTTTAGGGGCATATTCATAAATGGATTGTTGGATAGCTTGGCTTTCCTTAATCGCGACCGCCTCGCGTATTACGGTGTCATACAAAAACGTCCCGATTTGTTCAGCGATGCCCCGCGCAGATTCAGTCATATCACGGCTTATGACGTTACGGGCACTATAGCGAGTCAATAATATGCCCGACAACGCCAACTGAGGATTTGTATAGGAGCGTATAGCATTTAAAGTTTCAACCAGTTGACCGATTCCTTGCAAGCTGTAAATGTCGGCCTGTGCAGGCATCATAACACCGCTGGCGGCCGTTAGCGCGTTTACGGTAAGTACCCCTAGTGCGGGCGGGGTGTCTATAATAATAAAATCATAAAGGGGAAGCAGAGGGGCGAGTTGTTCCCGTAGGCGGAATTCCTTGCCGGTTGTGGTTAGTTCCACGTCAAGGCGTGCAAGGTCGTTGCTTGCGGATATAAAATCGGCACGACCCTTCTTGGATTGCAGGGCGGCAGACGCCTCGCATTGCTTAGTCAAAACCTCATAAGCAGAGGGAAATGATTGAGAAGCCGCAACCGCCAGTGAAGTATTGCCTTGCGCATCCAAATCTACTAGCAAAGTACGCTTTCCCTTACGTACCAACCCTTCAGCTAAAGCTTCTGCCGTCGTTGACTTTCCAACGCCGCCCTTTTGATTCGCGATTGCCATAATATGCGCCATACATAGGCCTCCCACACGGATATATCAAATATGTGTCTTGTGTGTCTTGTGTGTCTATTTAGTATACCTTCGCTCCAATCGGGTAGCAAGGATTCTTATGATTGCTCATCTTGCGCCAGTATCTCACGTTTGTATTTGTAAAACGTCATTTTTGAAATGCCTATTTGTTTCCATGTTTCTTCGTTATTTAGCATTCCGTTAAAGTCTCTATTGTATTTTTTTATTTTTCTTTTGGCCTCAATAGATTTTTTGGTGATTAATTTTGCGCCCTTCGGTAGCCCTATCCGTTTGCCATTTAATTTGGCGGTAATGATGCCTTCTTTTGTTTGTTGATGAAGGAGGGCGATTTCTTTTTCACTTTGCGTAAATGCAAGCTGAATTTGCCTTTGTGCCAAACGCAGTATGTATTGGTTTAATGCACGAATAATATCGTTCATCAATTCGTTCGTATCGGCATCTTCGCTTTCGAATGCAAACGACAATTTATTATCTAGTGCCTGTTTGTAGGTGTGCGTATTGATATGTGGTTCCTTGATGAAAACTAGATTGACGCCTTTTTCATAAAGCGCCTCATACAGGGCAAATCCTTCTTCACCATCTCTAGACATGCGTGAAACTGAATCAAATATGAGTGTATCACCGGACTTTATGCACCTAAGAATTTTTTCGAGTTCTTTTCGTCCTTGGAACTTTCTTCCGGTATAAGTTTCTTTTATAACAATGGCGTTGCGGTCTACCGATTGGATGTTCCTTACTTGGCGATCTATATTTTGCTTGCCGGTTGAAACTCTTGCGTAGCCGTAGACATTCATAACTAACCTCCGTTAGATTCATTACTCATACTTGTACCCGACAAATAGGATAGCGTCAATGGTTTTATTACGCAACGAAACAAGGTTACATTTGATATCGGATAGAAGTTCACGTAAAGGGGACATTTGGTTCACGAACCGAATGCCTCTTTTTTTGTGTTGTTCATCGTTTTTACCAACCAACTAACCAACCGTTTTTTAAGGGGGAACCCCGCCCTTGTTTGTTAGCTTGCTTTAAAACCTTGATTTACTACTTGTTTTCGGTTCAAAATTTCACTAAGTACCGATGCCCTTAAAGCCGCATGGCTACAGGGTTTCTATTTTTAAGTTGACTAGATGGATTTGCACAGTTGACTAGATGGATTTGCACAGTTGACTAGATGGATTTGCACAGTTGACTAGATGGATTTGCATAGTTGACTAGATGGATTTGCAAATCAACGACATAAATATGCAAACTTGACTAGATAGATTTGCATCTGTCTGCAACTGTAGACTAGGGCTATTGACATAGCTAGTTAATAGTGCCATTATACACTTGATGAGAGGTGAACATGAACGATGGCAACGCTCAAAGAGAATTATGTGGTGCAAAAAAGAAACATCCTGAACGAAATACGTTCCAATAACATGACGCTACAGGAATTGCGATTTTTTAGTATTTATTTGAGCAAAATTAATAAGGACAAGCCCGATGAAACAAGAGTGGTCAGGTTTCCAATCGAAGCCTTCAAGAGCATTATGGATTTAGGGCGTTTGGATATTAACTACTTGAAAGGTGTTACCAATGGTTTGTTATGCAAGGTTGTAAACGTGCCTATTGAAGATGAGAATGGAAGAAAAAAGGGGTATACCGCTTTTCAGCTTTTTAAGGAGTGCACCGTAAGCCAGGATGATTTTGGAAAGTGGTATGTTGATATAGATTCTCACGACAAGGCTTTGCCTTTGATGTTTGAATTTAAAAATAAATATTTTTCGTATCAGCTGTGGAACGCATTGCGCCTGCGTAGTCCTAATCAACTGCGTATGTATGAAATTTTAAAGCAGTACGAAAAAGTGGGCGAACGGATTTTAAGCATTGAGGACTTGAGGAGTCTGTTGGGCGTTGGAAAAAATGAATATGAGGGAAGATGGAACAATTTTAAAAAATATGTACTGGACGCATGTAAACAGGCATTGGCAGAGTATACCGACATTAAATTTACATATGAATCATTTGGGAAAAAAGGCAAAGGGGGTAAAATACTTGCCCTAAAATTTATCATAGAAAAGAATGAGAATTACGCAGATCAGTTGACCTTGGATACTTTTATTGAACAAAATAACCATGATGTCATTGACATTCATGACGAGGACGAAGAAGGGAAAACGGCGTACCAAAGGCGTATAGAATTTTTTATGGAAGCATGTAACGGGGAATTTACGTTTGATGAAGTAGTCGTATTGCAAGACAAGATGCGCGATGCTATTCCATATTCCCAATACTCGAAAGAATTATTTTGCTTCCATTACATCGGTGACAGATATAAATATATGGAGATGAAGAACAAGCAACGGAAAATTGCGAAGCGGTTTGGTTATATGAAAAGTTTGATGAATAAGGAAATATAACAAACAAAAGCACGCGTATGCTCCCCTTGCGGGGTACGCGTGCTTGTTCGGATTACCTTGGATTACGGATGTGGCCTCGTAGTCCTTTTTTATTTAATTGTATGCGTTACATTTTCAGGGAGGGCCCCATTACGATATAAACCTATGTTGACTCATGCAAATCCAATGGATTTGCCGGGACCGGCCGGTCTTTTGTTGAGCCGAGCAAGTTTTGAGGGTACCAATCCACGGTCGACGGTGCATCAGCTACCGGGCTATGCAGGGACGGGCTACCGTTTGTCATGCTCGCGGGTGATGGGTCGGTTGGGTGTGGGCTTCTTGACTTGCGTGCATCTTAGCATGCTTCCGTTGACAGATTCTAAGATTTTGGCCGCTTGTCGCAATCTCACCTTGACAAGGAAATAAACCAATGGCGAAAATCTTATGTGTCTTATGTGTCTTATGTGTCTTATGTGTCTTATGTGTCTTATGTGTCTTATGTGTCTTATGTGTCTTATGTGTCTTATGTGTCTTATGTGTCTT
>Ga0131853_10004414_pt1 | contig 25240 bp, 26 predicted proteins | sample TergutLab28metaG_FD_92764 | JGI IMG/M metagenome (GOLD analysis project Ga0131853, IMG submission 92764) | Labiotermes labralis P1 segment gut microbial communities from Petit-Saut dam, French Guiana - Lab288 P1 (version 2) (version 2) | ecosystem: Host-associated > Arthropoda: Insects >... | reverse complement strand
ATATAAACCAAAAGGACGAAGGAACATAGGACGACCGAGGAAGAGATGGAGGGACCAACTTCATCTTGAGGATCAAGGAACAGGAAACAAACCTAACCCTTCAGGAACATGATGATGATGATGTTACAATTTTTAACATAAAAAACTAAGACCTGAAATTCACCATTTTTGCCAGGATAGCAAACATGGTTAATATGAAAGACCATCACCAGCCGTCAGTGATGCCAAATTCGCGATGCTGTTTTTCGCGGCGTTGGAGTTCGAGAGGGGTAGAAATGCGCCAATACAAAGATTCCAAAAAAAGTTAATACCACAAATGGCTAATTTACTTAAGAACTTGGCCTTACTCGCATTTGTGGCATGTCCGTAAGCTGTAAACCGAAAGTGATAAATACAGCATATAAGCTATAGCGACACATCGTTTAGGCTAAGATGCTCTAACCGAATTACGGTAGTTGTCAGTTATTATAATCGGACAAATCTACAGATTAATTGGCGATGATGATGATAATAATAATAATAATGGCGATGACAATGTCGACAACGACGGTATATGCTGGCGGTTATATACAGGGTGGGTAGAAAGTAAGTAGCAAAGCAAAGATAACGAAAATAATTTTTGCGTGTACCTTTTTAAATGGTAATATGAACACATAGCTAATTGAATTGAATTGAATTGAATTGAATTGAATATTCAATGCAGGTATCGGCGGCATCCACCAGCTTCCTTAAATGGCCGGTGATGGAATCCACAGTCTTTTGCAGGAAGTCGTGTGATAACGTTCCGATTCCGATCCTCCAGTTGTTCCATTGTGCGAGGTTTTGCCCGCTACACCTCCTCCTTTCCCTAGCCCCACAGGAAAAGTCACAGGGCGTGAAATCTGCACTTCTTGCATGACCTTCTTGAGTTCCTCGTCTTCCCAGCCAACGTCCCGGAAACTTCTGATCCAACCAGGCACGTACGCTCAGTGCAAAGTGCGGCGGTGCACCATCGTGCATGTAAAGAAGTTCATCGATGTTTTCCCAGCCAGATACGACAGGCCACACGTAATCTTCCAATATCTCAAGATAGCGTTAGGCATTCATGGTGTCACGCAGAAGATATGGGCCTTTGACCCTAGTGGCCGTCATTCCGCAACACACGATCACTTTTGGACAATTTTTCATCTTCTCCACCGCCACTTCGGGATCGTGTGCTGCCCAGTGATAGCAATCATATCGATTGACGAAACCGCCGATATGGAAAATGGCCTCGTCGCTCCAGAGAATGTTTTCAAAGCGTTTTGGCCAATCTTTCTGCCAACCCAGCATCAACTCCCCATATTCCATTCAGCGGTCACGGTCTTCAGCTTTCAGCTCCTGCAGGTAATGGGGTTTTCGCGGGAGAAATTTCAAGTCTTTAACACTGTATTACCGTGTGCCTAAACAGTCCACTTTCGCGAGCAGCCTGACGTGTTGATTTACGCGGGCTTGGAGGATTGCGGAGTCATATACCAAAATACCGGAAACCCCCATTACACCGCTGTAAGAACCTAAAATTTTGTAAGATGCCTTTTATTGCCATACAAAAGAAATGGCGAAAAATCCCTTTATTTTCTGATCTTCAGCATATTTGAAATTAGTCGCCATGATAAGACTTTTTAACAATAATAACAAAGCATTTCCAGTGGCTGTCTTTTCTAATGATTCAAGTCCTATATGAAGTTATCTCGACCGATACGTACCTGCTGACGTAACTGCTTTACTAACTGGCACCGAATGCTTGACTCATTTTTCACTGAAGAGGAAAATGAAGCGCTCACTCATAAAAGTTAGATGGTGATTGCAGTCCTGAAAAGTGCCGAAGTTTGCTAAGTTTGAAGAGCGGTTAGTGTTCTGTGCAAGAAGGATGAAACCACTTTGAATATTAGCAACCCGCTTTGTATAAAAACAACAACGACAAAGTATTTTTACTTAGGAACCGACATATAACCACAGGTAATCGTATTCCTCACAGTGTAATTATCCTGATATTATCCATTACAATAAATAAGGTTCGCATGTGTAGTTTCGATTTCAGTACTGTCGAGGAACATCGTGGTAATGGTCAATGTAAATCTTTCAAAGTATTTCCCATTAAGATGTGAGTGTTCTTCTTCAGCAAAATTTGGTCCGCATGCGGGCGACAAGAATTTCAGTATTGGAATGAATAAGGAATGAATATACATATAATTGTATGTATAATTGTGTCTGTGGATTTGTCTATACATCATGCGTATTCAAAATATGCTGATGATAATAACCAAAATGCTTAGAAATACAGTTCATGACCTAGGTATAATGTCGTTATTTGTATTATATTTTTCAAAACGAATTGGTAATGTAATGTATGTCTCTAGAAATATACATCTCATAGGTTTTCAAAATTGTTTTGGACTTCTATCTCGGTTTGCCAGGGGAAGGATGAAGTTTCAAATGTATCAGCTTGTAACAAACAGACCAACGTTCTGAGCGATCAAGTCGCAGCCAATATCCGAAGTAGCATATGACACTGATTGCTGTGAACGCCACGGATTACCTACACACACACACACACACACACATACACAGGGCATTTCATAATGTACTCCGGGATTACAAATTTTATCATAAGAAACCCGTGTGAGACGTGTTTACGAAACCTGTACAGATAGAAGGAACAACTGAAAGTTCCCCCACCCCACACCCACTCGCCCACAATTAAGTTGTTTTGCGTCGTAGTTCACATTTCTGCTGCTAGGCGATGCGAGTGAATGTAGTGAGAAAATGGCCGCTTCCGGTTAGAAGTCGATTTGTGTGTGGGAATATCACACGAGTAAGTCTGTGGTTACTGATCAACGTGCATTTCGTTCAAAGTACGCAAAGAACTCTCCTTCAAACAAGACCATTCGTGCGTGGTATAAACAATGTACTGAAACTGGGTGTCTGTGCAAGCAGAAATCAAGTGGTCGCACATTAACCGCTGAAGATGACGTTGAACGCGTTCGGGCCAGCTTTCTGCATAGTCCGAAGAAATCAACGGAAACTGCAGCTAAGGAGCTATTGATGTGGAAAACAAGAGGGTGGAGTGTTCTGCATAGGCATTTGGTGTTTAAACCATACCGCATCCAAATGGTAAAACAATGGTCGGATGAAAATCACAGGCGCCGGCTTGATTTCTGTTTACAATTACGAGACTTACTTAGTTCCGATGATATTTTCCTAGAAAAGGTGCAGTTCAGTGACGAAGCGACTTTCCACGTCAGCGGTGCAGTAAATCGTCGCAATGTCAGAATATAGGCATCTGAAAACCAACATGCCTATGTGGAGCATTGCAGCAGTGAAGAATATCGATGCACCCATGTTGAAGCGTATGTGGCAAGAACTTGAATAACAGTTCGATGTGTGCCGTGTCACCCGTGTTGCATACATCGAACATCTGTAGTTGTCAAAAAAAAATCAGTGTTTCTGTGTCTGTGCCATTAAGGTAGGTCCTTTGGTTTTCTTGTTATAAATGTTTGTAATCACGGAGAACATTATGAAACTGTTTATATATATGAACCGTGGATACTACTCTTGTACAGAGCTCGCCAGCTCTTGACCGTGGTTGGAATATGTCATGGAGAAACGTATTATGTGCCCTCATTTTGACAGTGGCCGTGCCTGTGATCTTTGATTTTACTTTCGTAGGGTGTTAGGCATAGGTCAAGCAGGTGAATTTGGCGTGTATGGTAGTAAGAAATGCGATGAAAATGGCAAGTGTACTTGCAGTTCCCAGTTTACAGCGAACACTGCTGGTAATAAGTGATGCATGTTGTCCCCTGAACTTGAGTGTTTTGTAATGAATATGTAATTCGATGTGCGTGAAGGTTATCGAGTACGTTTGCATCGACCTACAAACGAAACAAGCCATCTGTATGGGCAGTATCGTCGCCACTGTTTGATGACTATGCACGTGTAGCAGTCTTTAAGTAATTCGAAGTGCATGACGGTTATCGAGTACATTTGCATCAACCTGCAAACGAAACAAGCCATCTGTATGGGGAGTAGCGTTGGGACTGTTTTTGTGAGGACTGTGCACGTGTAGCAGTCATTAAGTAATGTGCAGATCTTGAAGCTACCTAGATTTTACGCAATTAGACAACTCGAAGACTCATTTATTTGTTCACAGTGACAGGTCATTGGCTTTATCTCGAGCGAGATGAATCCTTTCCATGCCCTGAAATTTTAATGTTTGAGATCATTAGAATGTTTTATTTAACCCAGGACTTCATTGGGTTTGTCTTCATGTTTTTCAGTTAGGATAGTGTGTTAGCCTTTTCTCACCTCGTACTGACCTCGTGGTGTGGAGCGATCGGTAAGAATCGAGATGGTCTTCAGCTGGTTCAGAAATTTCTTGCGTTGTAAGGCTTATTTCCGTCATGAACCTACTATTGCCCATGTCCTGAGCCATATGTGTCCAGTCGATGCCCTCCCATCCTATTTATTTAAGACCATTTTAATAATGTGCATAGTTTTTACGTGTTGAATGCCATTCCAAAATGTAAGTTTACCACATTTTCAAGGATTTATTAACAATTTTAATGTTGTAATATTTGCTCTGAATTATGTTGAGACCTATTTTCTTGGCATTTATTTGTGGACCAGTGTCCTGCTTATGAATTAATAAAGCTTTTCCGTTTTTCTTTCTAGTAGTTACATTTGTGTGTGATAAGTTAACACGAGTGTAGACCAGAAATTGATGTTTACCATTGACTTGGAGTCCATCCTGGTCGTAGACATGGTATGCTGTGAAGTAAATGTGAATACCTCATATATGTCTCCAGTAGTCTCGTTCTTGATGTCTGAAGCTTATCATCTTACCTCTCAGATTTTCCCTCTTTTTATCCCTGAAGTATCTACTGGTTTCATGTTCCACACTGTAAAATTTGGTTTGGATCGTGTAACTGTTATTGCCCAGGTTGCTTCTTTTCATCAGAAAAATATTGAACACTGTCCAACCATGGTTAATAGTGCTTCGGTTTATATTTCGACTCGAAAATGCATGTGACTAGACATACTGATACCATGCTAAAATTATGAAAATATGAAACAGGATGAAGGAATTGGTTCAAAATATAAGCTGGATGAAAGGTTCCATTTCTAGAGATTATTACTGCATTGGAGTAGTTAGAATTTTGGTGACACCTCTAAACAACTTAGATTTTTCCAATTTAGCATCTGGTCACCTGTAGTGTCCCCACAGCAAGTGTTAGCTCTTATACTACTGAAGTAAGCCAAATGACATCTGAAGTAATGTCTTGGTGAATGAAATGGGACTGTATTGATGAAACTATTCTGAACTGGGAAGTTTACTGTGTATATCGTCATGGCAAGAGGATGTCTGTCCTCACAGTCAGGCCATGTACTTCAATTGATACAAGAACACCAAAAGAAAAGTTCTCACTTTTTGTGAAAATATTTTCTTAAATCAAGAATAATTAAAAAGAAACATCTCACACAAAATTCAAAATACCTTATACTGCTTTAGCCACAAAATTGACCAAAATTCAAGCACATAAAAATGCATATTAAAGATGACATGAAATGCTATATTCAAAAACAAGTACCTCACTTGCAATGTCAGTGAAAGGAGGAGCACATTACAATTCTTGTTTATTCAACCTTGTGTAGCATTATGAAGAACAAATACTAAATAATGATAAAACAAGGAATGGCTTAAAATCCAGAAAAACTTCTCTAATTCAGAAAATAATTCAGATTTTTACAAAATTATAGGATGTCTCTCCTTGAGGGTCAGCATATTTTGGAATATTCACTTCCGCTGGAAGTACTAGACATTGATTGTAACTTGTAACTGTTGCATTTTAAACACATCTTTTCATTACTTTATGTGGAACCTGTATCTGCCCAAAAAGCGCAATGAATTTGGTGTCTCTTATCATACAAAAAATGTACAGTTGAGATCTCATCTTTATATATGGACATGAACAATGGTTTAATGTAATTTAGTTGACAGGTTTTCTTTGGTACTCTAATTTTGCCCGATACGGTTTCTTGTACGGAAATCAAAACACATATCATTAAAATTATGTTATAATATGACATAAAAATTAGTTGCAATTAATGGCCTTTACCTCGTTTTTGCTGTGTATCTTTACCATAACTGGATGTCTCTCCTGCAGACATTACTTCCATAATTCGTTCCACATACAGGTATATTGATATTAAAGTAAAAGCTTCAAATTCTGCCATTCTGAAACATGTCTTCTGTGTTTATTCCTAGAATGTCATTTGTTATATGTGGCTCACTAGTGGCTGGATGGTCCGGGGATTGAATCCTGATAGGGTGAGATTTTCCGCACCCATCCAGACTGGCCACAGGGCCCACCCAGCCTCCTGTAGCATGGATACTGTGTCTATTTCCTATGGGTAAGGTGGCCAGGGTGTGGCGTTGACCATCCATCCTTGTCTAGCACAGGTTAAAGAAGGAGTAGAGCTATGCCTCAACCCCCCCCCCCTCCTTGGGGCCTTCATGGCCTGTTCCGTGGTGAACTGTACATTTTTACTTGTAACAAATGAGTTTTATTTGTAGCAGCTGTGGTACAGGCACTACACATTGAACTTAATTGTTTAGCTATATAACTTCCTTATGTTGCCAGTGTCAGCCAGCCTACAATACTGAAGTGTGTTTATTTGTTCATATTTTATACAGAAAATTTGTGAGGGAGGATTTATAAAGATGCATGTTGCAGAAACCAAATGCCTGTGTAATGATTTAACATGGGGCATGAAGAACCAGATTCCTGTATAGTAATCCCAGGTTGTAGCAGAAGTTGTGACTGAACCTGTGATGAACCCCTTGGAGTATATACCATATATGTAAATCAGTGCTGACTGGTAATTGATATGCAGTCTAACTTGGTTATAACATCATGAAAATGACTGAATATTTTGTGTCAATATAAATGAGTGTCTATATAACCAAGTAGTATAATGTTATGGTCAACAGTGACAAATAAATTGGTACCCCAGAATATGTGAGTATAGGTGATGTGTCATATGAACTGATGTTGATATAACCAGATTCAACTGTATGTGCACTACATTCCCCAGTTTCCTCCCACTTCTTAATTCATCATTCACAGTGGACCTACCCTTTGACACCATGTGACCTATGCATAATCAGATAAACTAAGAAACAATCACTGAATAATGGAACCTTACTTGAAAGTATACGGTTTTACCCATACTAGTAGTGTGGATGGTGTTAAAATCTGCATGATCCAGGGTAATCCACATGTACCATGCAGACTGGATTCATATGGCAAAGAACATGGACCTGTGGCAATCTCTTCTGATGATGGGAATTAAGTTTTGGCACAGAATGTTATATATGTGTTACATACAGTGTGGTGCGTAAAATGTCAAATGTTATGTTATTATATCTGCTCCTCTGAAGGCATCATTTAAATTCCTGTCTTCTGCAGATTACTGTGGACATTTAATTCCATCACCAAACGGTTAATCTTTGGTTTTGATTAAAGGCAGGGAATTTTTTTTTTGACTACCTGAGCAAGAAGTTCTTGAAAGGCTGTTCTGTGGAGTTAGTTATAAAAAGAAGCTCTGTTGCTCTCCGTTAAATCTTTTGATTCGTGTGAAGAAACTATGCTACGAATTAATTATCTGGTTCTGTGCATAATTTAAATTGATGGTGGGTGTTCATGTACTTGTTCACATATGGTATGTATTTGACTTACGTAGTGAGGTTACATCAGTTTCTGATTTACAGGTATGCAGTTTTAGTTGTGTAAGGACAAATGTGGTCAAACTGTCACCCGCTACATATACAAATACAGTTATGAGTAACTGCACGGAGGCAACAAACTCTGAGGAAGGAGCAGGGAATTTGCAAGTTTCACTTCCAGAGGAGCCCACAACATGTTGCATGTCTGGGTGTACTAACTGTGTGTGGATCCAGTATGCAGAGGAAGTGAGCAAGTTTTATGCAGATGGGGGAGAGAAAGCAAGAGAAATTATACTAAGCAAAGTAACCGACCCAAATACACGAGCCTTCCTCATGATGGAACTGAAAAGCTTGGGTCAGAAGTCATCATAGCCAGGGCCTTCATATGAATGTCATAGTAAGCATTCACACATGTTATTGTAAATATTGTAAGTACAGTATTTTAGGGTAGGAACTGTAACATAATTATTGATACAGAAAGATACACAAAGCAGACTGGCTTTAGGGGACTTCTGTTTTTTGAGATGTGGAGTTTGGTGGATAGGAACTGACATTTGAGAGAATGTGCTGCTTTTATCATCTGTTCACTCTTCTAACCTGAAGATCAAAGCAGCACATTTCTCTAGAATGACGATAACCCATTTACTAAACTACACAGTGTCATATCACACAGCAGAAGATGTTATTTTATGGTACTGCTGTAATTGTTTGTATGCATTGAGGGTGTTGCTGAAATAAAGTGACAGTGGAGTTTGCTTAGTGTGAAGATTCACTGTCATGTAGCAACAGGAATGTTCTGTACCATATTTATTTTAGGTTTTTTTAGTTAGGAACATTATAGGGTAAATGTAGGATTCTTAATAGACAGTAAAAGTATCTGATAATGGTACTAACTTGATCTGTTCAAGTTAGTACCCAGAACCGAGTTTATGCCCATGATGGTAAAGCATAATTATGCTAAATGTATTCCATAGCTACCTTGTACAGCACGTAATTACATTTTTATAACATTTATTTATGGCTGTATAATAAAAATAATAATAATCTTGTGTGTCAAGTATTCACCTATTATAAATCTGTGGATCTTTTGTGGTTTGTCTTTCAGTTTGTGCTTTTTTGGCACACAGAACTTGGGTAGCTCACTGTGATTACAAAAACCAAATTTCAAGACATGATGAAAGTAATATGAAATCCTCTATAATGCTGCATGTATTCCATTGTAGTAATTTGCAGGCACCAGTACATTTCAATGCACTGATTAGAGCTCGCAATCCACTGCTACTTGGGCAGAGTCAAAACTCGGGCCCCTTCACATGGCTCAGTTATGTAGAATGTTGGGTTGCCTTTGTACTTCTTCTTCATGTTTGCAATTACTTTGTCTGCTATGTTTTTTGGAGCCTGTAAGGAATAAAGATGTGCATTAAACACAGTTGAAACTCAAGAGCTTCTTCCTAACTGGACTACTGCAACAAAAGTTTTTATCCTTTGGTTCCACGTACTGTACTTATCCTGATGTAAGATCTCCACCTACTTAATCCTCAGTTTTTAGGATAATACCTGTACAGATCATGTTCATCTCTCTGTATAATCATAAGGTGGCCCTCCATTTTTCAGATAATGAATTAGGAAAAAATTATCTTACATTTGGGTAAATATGGTAGTTCAACTTGTAATGGCCTCATTGTGTGAAGGGGAAATTATTTTGATTATAGTTTCAGTACCAACAAAAGGAAGATTGATGAAGTTACACAGTGAGGAGCTTCATTGTTCCTGCTGTTCACTAAATATCATTAGAATTATCAAGGGTGATCAGATGGGTGGAGGCAAACAGCAAACATGAACAAAATAAAAATTCCAAAAATAAGAAGAGGTCACTTTGGAGGCCCAAGCACAGATGAGAGGATCATGTTAAGATGGATCATGAAGAAATAAAGAGAATAGATGTGGGCTAGATTCATCTAGCAAGGATGGAACTAGTGGGGTGGCCCCCTGTCAGCATGGCATTATACCCTTGGGTTCTACAAAGGGCAGTTCTTGAGTAGCTGAGCAACTATTGGTCTTGAGGAGTTAGTTATAACGAGATGTGGACTGGTACCACAGCATTCATTATCTGTAGAGGTGATAATATGACACAGCAAAGAAATTTGAAAAGCAGAGAAAAATAAAAGGTCAAATCTGCCCATGTATTGGATTGGAACAAACATGTGCTAGGCTGATATGGGAAATTAGCTCCTTGTGAAATACCTGGTAGAGCAGAAACAAATAAATGAATGGCACCACAGAATATGTTTCACCATAGACAAGGACAGGGAATCAAAAAGACCACCTAGAATCTGAACTTTAGGTCTTTGTCACTTAAGGCTTAAGTGCTCAAACATATGTACCCTAGTTTATGATGTAAGACAGTTGGGGGATGTAACGTGCTGTTAATGACGTCTTCATGTCTGCATTGGTGGTGGGTGGGTGGGTGGGGGACATAATACAGTTGTGCATTAGATACTTACTAGAGTGACTGTGCAACCTCCAAAGCCACCCCCAGTCATACGTGAACCCAGCACACCATCAACTTCCAAGGCAGCAGCTACCAGTTCATCCAGCTCCATGCAAGAGACCTCATAGTCTGTCCTATTCAAAATCAGTACTTTTTAATTTAATGTTTTTATTCTAGCAGTTAAACACATTGGATTGTCTGTGTGGCGAACTCACATTTCATATTTTTCTCCTTTCATCACTGAACACACGGTACTCCAGCTTAAGTTATATATATTGGACAAGTGTGTTATGATGATCAGAGCAGTTAGAAAGTCAGTGTTTTCCAATATATACTTTTTTCACTGACAAAAACATCATCAGCATGTCATTCTTGTGGTTATTGTTATTTTTAACATTACTTCAATTTATGTTTTAGTTACATGCTTAAATGAATTAACATATAATGATTATAGAGTTCATCCTATAACTCATATATATATATATATATATATATATATATATATATAATCTGTATGAACATATACATTTTATATAAGTTTCTGCCTCCTTGAGCGTTGTTGTTGCAGCTGTGTTTAATTGGTGACAGTTTTCAAGTTGTGCAAACTCTCAAGGCTGTCACACATAAAGCTATAACAGTATGTCACCCTACATAGTGTTGAGGTACTGTGTTGGGGTACAAATGAGGTATGTCACAGAATGGACAACATTATTAATTTGAAAGGTAACAGCAATCATAGATGCTAGTTATGTTGCCGGCCATATCAGAACATGGTAATTAACGCTGGGGTCCCACATATGGTGGAGAATTTCTCGACTACCTGTATAATAAGTGGTTACTCAAGGACTCTTGACTGATTAAGATGGCTGAAACAGTAATATTTTCTTGCTTGTATTTGGGAGGGGCACACTTTGAATCTTGGCTGGGTCACTGGCTGTCTCAGCTGAGGTTTGTTATGGTTTTCCTCATTCTCTTCAGTCAAATGCAGTGACATTGCTACAATTTTCCAATTACTCCTTCCTTCCATATCCCTTCTAATTCATCATCATTACTAGTCATCCTGCCATTTATCACTACAGAATTCAACCTGCTGACAGCACTGTAAAATGTATCTTTAACCCTTCAGCGTGGAGTGACGAGCACTGCTCGTCATAGCGAAAACATTACATGTCATGGAGTGACGAGCACTGTTCATCATAGCAAAAACATTACATGTCATGGAGTGACGAGCACTGCTCGTCATGCTGCACGCTCTCACTGATTCATCTATATCTCGACAACATAGGGAGCAAATGTAATTGGGCTGCTTCGTGCTTGTTCATGAAGGAGCTGGCTCTCTTGTGGTGTGGGAGACAGTTGCTAGAAAGTATTTCTTCATTTTTTCTCAACTCTCGAAGTTTGGGTTTTCTTTTTGCAGTCCCTAACTTCACAGACGGTTTTATGTGTCCCTCTAACAGTGAAATGAAACACGAAATGAATGTTATCACTATCCTCAAGTAACTGAGTTATGTAGCTTTGAAATGGTGTATGATATCACCCTCATATATCAACAGACTGTTTGTTTCTTCACCGCTGTTTTCGGGTCTGGATTTCGCTTGAAGCTGCGGTCTGTTGCAATGATGGCGTCAAGTAGGAAGGGTTTGTTGGTGGATGAGATTGAACAAAGTTTGCTAGAGGAACTTACAGCTGATGATCAGAGTAGTTGTAGTGACTATGATGATTCAAGTGGGACTGATGATTTGACTGTAATTGAGGTAATTGATTCAGAATGTAGTAATAATGAAAGTGACGATGTCCAATGTGCTACTGCCTCCAGTGCACCTACTGCTTCAAGTGCTACATTTATGTGGGAGGACATGACGAATTATGTAGGGCAAAGGGATCAGTTTGTTGATAACTATGGGCCTCAAAATGAAACTCATTGTGCTAAAGTGTTCAAAATGTGGATGGACAATTTTTATAACTTGCCAGCTCTGGCTCAAAGGCTAAAGTCCTTGAAAACTGACTGTGTTGGAACCCTGCTTCTTAGTAGGAAAGACGTTCCATAAAGAGTGAAAGAGAAGAAGCTAAAGAAAGGAGAATTGGTAGCTCAACATTCAGGACTGGTGTCCATTCTGAAGTGGAAAGACAGAAAAGAAGTGACAGTGATTTCAACTTACCATGGAGAGGAAACAAGAATGAAGCTAACAAAATGTAGACAGGAAAAGCAAAAGCCTGTATCAGTTCTAGATTACAACGAAAACATGGGTGGAGTTGATTTAAAAGACCAACTCCTTCAACCCTATCTTTTGGAAAGAAAGAAAATGACTAAATGTTACATAAAACTGTTTAGGAATTACACAATATTACAGTTCTAAATGGTATGATAATATGCTGTGCAAATTCAGGACAGACAAAAATAGACCATTTCAGATTCACAGTAGAACTGGTACAGGCACTACTTACTGAACATGGAAGTGAAAGTGTCGGGAAATTTCAAGGCCATCATTCCACAGACAAAAAGTGCCGCGACTTCTTGAAAGACATTTTCCAGAAAGAATACCACCGACAGAAAAAACGACCAGGCCAACAAAGAGGTATGTAGTTGTTACAAAAACAATACAAGGAAGGAGACAGTGTTTTCATGCCCCAAATGTGAAGCAGCCCTATGTGTTGAAGAATGTTTCAAGGCATTTCACACCAAGTTAAATTTTTAAGGTAAGATTTGATTGGAAATTCGAAAAGCTTAGACATTCCTAAATATTTTGTTTCAAGTTTTATCGAAATCCAACCACTATTAACAAAACTACATTGTTTTGAATAGACTCCTGCACAATTTAGCTCAAAATTTAAATGCCCCCAAGCTGAAGGGTTAATAAAATCAATTGACAGGATGACTGTATGGCTACTTACATCTGAGATGTCTCTTTTAGTACCAAATGGAAAGGAGAAAACAAAACGTCCTGTTATATTTTAATTTACATTACTGGAATAAGCACCATTCAGTACTAACTTCAAAGATTCATGGCTGGCAGTCATGAGTTCACCAAACTTTTTCAGGTCACCTCCCTGGAGGGCCTCTGCTGCCTGTTCTGTGCGTTTATTCTCAGTCACAACATGCCTTGCACGTTTGTAGAGTAATGGATCTTTTTCTCTGAGACCTGCAAAGGATTTATGTGCAAAGAGCAGTTCACTCATGATAAAGCATAAGCTTTAAGTTCAGTAATATGCAGCTCATAAATGTTACGTTTTGTTAATCTTTGAAATAGTTCAGAAGGGAAAGCACAGGACAAATGGAGTTTCTCATGTAGGAATTCACACATGTTAGGGATACTGTGGTAACTCGGTTGGTGCAGTGGCTAGGCTATGAACTGGACAGCTAAGGAATGGTGGATTAATTTGTGGCAAGGGTAAGAGATTTTCTTTCACCAAAATATCTGAACTGGCTCTGGGCCTCACCCAGTGCCTAGTTGCCCTTTATCCATAAGCATTGTGAATTTTATTCCTCAGATATGCCCAAATAAGATGACAGTTACAACATGCATTTCAAAATCAAAGAAATACTAGAAGGGAGAGGAGAATTTGTATGATAAAATATAATGTCTGTAAGGGAGTTCTTACATTCAACATCATTTTCACTGGCATCGCGCAGGCTGGATTTCCCTAGGGCACTGGCAGCTGACCGGCATTGTTCCAGTCGTTCAACATATGCACTTTGTGCCAAACTTCGCTTTACATTTGAGTTGGTAATGATCACAGCAACATCTGGATCACTAAATGGTATTACTGTTTCCTGCATTGACCTGAAAAAGTAATGGTTATGGTCATGTCAATGGTGAAGCATGGCACAACATTTATAATAGGCCTATTGAAAACAATCTGTTTCTGATTGTATGTAACAGCATGTCATACTGTGTTTTCATAAAGGGAGGAAAAATACCAAACACTGAATCTAAACACTTACTTTTGTCAAACACATATAAAATGTACGCAGTCCCCCATTAACAATGGTTTTTTCCTTTCTTCCCTCCCCCCTCCAAAGTACTGGGTTTCACATATCGTAAAGTTTTTAAGTTGTGTACACATGGGAAAAATGTGGTGGATTCTGCACAGTGGTAGTCACACTGGTTGGTGATAGGGCTGTAATAATGTCCACAACCGACTGTCTTGCTTCCATATTACCACTGTAGCATGTACAGTACTCCTTTGAAGTTATATATTATGTCTGATATGTTTTTACACGTGTCACATGGTGTGTGCATTTAATGAAGGAACAGGCACTTTAGGCTTTGAAAATGTTAGCAGTGGCCACCGTAACACGAAATGCCCTACTGACCTCTTAGGCTTTACAGTAGTACATTTGATGTCTCCCTTTTCTTGGATGTGGTGCCACATCATTTTATGATTGGTTGCCAATGTTCTGAGATGGTGTGGTGGTTTCATCATCAAGGGTCAGAATGTCCAATGAAGAACATTTTGACCCTTGAAAATAACACCACCACTCTGTCTCAAAATGTTGGGCATCTATTACCCAGTGATGCTACACCACATCCCCGATGAAGAAGAACTCAGATCCCTATTTCCCATAAGGCCTTGCCATGTTGTCCATGTTTTTCACAGTTGTTCCCTTTGACACAATGGTATATTCACACCTTCATTGGAAAAAGAAAACTACTTGTATGTGTGTATGAAACAGATGGCAAAACTGTTCTGGTTCCCTGTAAGTGTCTTGGAAATTGCTACTCATAATAGAACATTTCATGACATTGAATATATAAGGCCATGCACACAAGTGAAATTGTGGTGCAAGCAGAGAAAAAAGAAAACTGGCATGAGTAATTCTGTATTGTGAGTGAGGTTTACTAATGCATCTTTCATTGCTTTTTGTGTGTTCTCTGCATGAAGTGAATAGAATAAATGCATTGTGGATGGGTCATATCATGTCTTACCTGCATTAGAAGTTCCTATGTTAATTTCTAGTTCATAGCTGTCCAACAGGAATCCTGTTTTTAAGTGAAAAGTACATCAAAATGAAGAGTATAAAAAATGTCTCACCATACATTGGCTACAGCAGATTTTAAAAATGTTACTTATACTCTACAGTGATGAATGTTTAAACAATACAAGAACAAAATGTTTCCACATGATGTAGTACTATAGATGTGAGTATTACTAGTCCTTTGAATCTTCAAGCACTACTTGTGCAGGGACATAATGTCATATGCCTGAAGACCTGAATCGTAAGCTTTTACCCCAATCACATTAACTAGGATATTAGGCAAGACCAGAAAGCTGAAACCCTTCATGAAAATTTTATAAAATAAAGGATACAGTGGTATGGACATGTTTCTTGCATGGAAGATAGGATTCCTTTCAGAGAACAGAAAATTACACATGTTGAAGGGTTGGGTACAGAGGTTGATTGATGGAAGATATATGCAGGCAGAGAATGGAAAGACTGGAGGGAGATATGGAGAGCTTAGTGAACAATAGTAAAGAAAGGAAAAGATCTTACAGTAACTTTGCAGAATCATCAGTGAATGACTTATTAAACTATACCTGCAGTCAATAAGCAAGGCAGTTCCAGATTTTCCCATTACAGAGATGAATTGGTCCATTATACCACAAGGCACCTTAGCAAATTCATGTTCTGCTTTCTGACAATGGAGTGCTTTTTCTTTGTTTCTGGAATGGAAGCAGCCGCAAGAATACAAGAAGAAAGGAACACAGTGTTACATTTTTGTTAGCACCAATTATGTAGTCATGTGATTGATGCAAACAGTTACAGATTACAGCCTCTAACATCAAGAGCTGCATACTGATTATTAACTATATGTTATGCTATGCCATTTTCAATTCTGTTGTGTGTGACAATGTCAGAACTGTCACTTTAAACATACTCCATTTTAGTACACTCAGTCGAACAAAATCCATCGGCCTGATATTTCGTACTTCCTGCTCAGGCAGTGATGTGCGGTACAGTTGCCATCATAATTTGAGTCGTTTTACTTTCCCCATATTTGTGCATTCGTGGCATTTCTCTGTCTTCCATTCATTACAATCAATCACACCGCACATATATTAACTGAAGACAACAATACATTTGCTTAATTTGAAATTAAAACATTAATTAAACTTCATTAACTTTCCCAGGTGTGAGGCTACATATAGTAAGTGTGGCAGGGAAATTTTCCAGTTACATTATGTTATATGACTAAGGTTTAAGTGCCTCCTGTTAGAATTGTTAACTCTCTGAAGACTGAAAATATGAAAGCATTTTTCTTCCCAATGCTTCCAGTTTCTAGAAGAGCATTTCTTTATTTCAAGGTTCCCAGGCTTCTTTGCTTGTCTTTGAGTCAAGGTTAGTATGAAGAAGACACTATGGAGCACTGGGGGAATGATACTGACAGGGAAGAACTGAATCACATAGACAAGAAACCTGTCCCAGTGCCATATCATACACTACAAACCTCAGATAGAGCCACCTGCATCTAAAAGCTGTCTATATTATATACCCATCCCTCACTTTACAGACATAATCTGTTCTGTGAGAACTGTTTGTATGGTGAAACATGTGAAGGGAATCCTGTATTATCATTAATTTAAGTGGAGGAAATTATAATACCTACAAAATGCTTTACAGACTGTCCATCAAAGCAAATAATGTGTACCAGTGACCGCTGTGCATTAAAGCAATAATCCATAAAGCTAGCCATGTGCGATGCACTCCTGCGTGTGTATACTGAACATACATACATACATGAAGATTCAGTTTATACTTTACTGAGAAATGAGTGTGCTCCCATTTGAAAGACCGATCTGTTAATGCTGTAAAGGGAAACAGTTTCTGTTAACTGTGAGAATCTGTGGAATACAAAATACACTCTGTAGGTAAAAATCGATAGAAATAAATTTAAAAATCAGAGATTTTTGTGTGAAACCTGGCAGTAAATGTAGTAACCACTAGGCTTTGAAGGACAAAAACACTTGTCTTACATACGTAAGCCTTATTTACATTATACTGTAGCATTTAACATTTTTCTGAGAGATGAAACTCAGAATTATGATGCAGTAATTTAGCTTCACTTCATGCAGCTGTTTGGGTCTTTCTTGTACAGTCTGTTTTATGACAGGTCCATAGCCTCTTCCAGAGTGTGTTCTCCACATGGAATGATCTTGTACTTCCTCTTTCAGTTTCAAGTATTCTCTCTTTTCTTTAAGGTCATTCAGTAGCTGCTTATGTCTTTTTAACTTGTCTTCCCATTACTTCTATTCTTCCTTCAATAATGTGTTTAGCAGGCAGTTTCTACAGAGGATGTGACCAATCCAGCTAGTCTTCCTTCTTGTTATTGTATACAGGACATTCCTCTCCACCTTGATTCTACGCAGTACTTCATTTCCAACTGATCTCCTCCTTCCTTCTCTAGCACCACATTTCAAAACCTTCCAGGTATTTCTGGTCTACTTTCTGAAATGTTCAAGTTTCAGCATCATACAAAGGTTTGCATGTTTGGATGTAGCAGACTTTTTTTCTATGCATGGAATTTATTCACTGCAGTCTGTTCTTCAGTTACCATTGTGCACGAAATCTGTTTGATACAGTTTCTTATTTCATACTGCTGCACAGCCAGTAAGAAACCAAGCCTAATCTTCAGTTCATTATTTTATGTAATTGCAAAGTGTCATACTGTGTTTTCTTTCAAATGTCTCTAGTTAGGGTATTATGAAATCAGTGCTGACAAAGATTAAGGAGTCTACTAGTCCTGTAAGGGCATTTATGTGGCAGGATTTGAACAGTTTAATGTGAACCCCAAGAGCCAAAGCTATTAACTTTCAAAGATCAAAATTCTAACTATTATAAATTTTCTTAGTTGCAACTGTTACTTACATAGTACCAGTTGCTCCTGTTAGAGCTTCCAGGAAGGTGTAGAAAGATACTTCAAGTGATGCACTGCTTGATAAACCCCCACCAATTGGAACACTGGTTACAATAACTGCATTGAATCCAACAACTGTATCTGATGGAAGATTACATGTGTACAATTTAGATATCTGGAGGAATAGATATGACTAAAACAGCATAGTGTACACTTTACAGGTCAAGATGTAGCTACAGGTGGGTCCCATTAGTAACATTTCAGAGAGAATACCATTCTTGTGAAATATTATGCTGTGTCACTGGGTGTTTGGGTCCTGAATTTTAGAGGCAACATGATGTCTTCATCTTCAAGGGCTGAAATGTGGTGGTGGTGGTGGTGGTGGTGGTGGTGGTGATGATGATGATGAATAAGAAGAAGAAGATGATGATGATGATGATGATTACCCACTGGTATAGTGTCATATCCCAGAATAGTGGGTTCCTTGGTGACACTGCTTTGAAACCATCAAAACCTGCAACACTGCAGTGAAATCAATAATCAAGAGCAGGTAAATACATACACATAATAATTGTTTATTGCAAGAACCAACTTACATATCTAGTATATGCTTGGTGGCATGAGTGTGTTTTGTGTGTGATGGTGCTGTCAGTTAAGCAATAAAATATTGATTGCATGTAAATTTTAAATGATTTCAATTTTAATGTTTACTACATAGTTACTTTTGGGACATACTCTATTAAAGCTCCTATCATGTCATATCATTTATTTTCATTCTGTGGATCCGTACAGGATTTTACAAAATCCATATGGGTGTGGAAATAGTCATATATGCTTAAGAAGTCTAGAAGTGAAGTCAATATAAAAGTGTACAATAATTTTAGTTACTAGGTCTAGTACAATATTTGAGGTTTTAACCTGACATAAGTTATTTTAATACAAAAAGTAATAACGTTAGAGCACCAATTTAAAAGATATAGTACTTACTGGACAAGAAAACAGTTTGCCACATCACTGCATAACAGACAAAGATTGGTACATTCATGTAGTTTTGTTATATACACAAACAGATCTAAGATACAGATTAGAATTTTAAATTGAGCCATCCCCGTTGTGTATATATAAACAATAGGTGTGGGGTCAGTCTCTAACACAACATCGTCATTTAAGTGGTTGTTTTGTGTGAACTCTCTGTATATATAGTATCGTTCTATGGTATTGAGGTGTGCTCCTTGGTTCTGGCATTGTAGTATCTGCATGGTGTCTTGGATGGGGCCAAAAGAGTGTGTGTATTCGGTGAGGTGCTTGGCGTAGTTTGAGCTTTGGTTGCTTGTTTTGAATGCGGCTTTGTGTTCATTGAATCTTGTTAGAAAACTCCTTCCGGTTTGTCGTACATATGCCTTACTGCAGTCGGGGCAGCTTAGTTTATACACATTGGAATGTGTGTATTTGTCTGTTTTGTTTGTTGTCTGTTTCTTGTTCATGAGTGTGTTGTGTTATAGACTGACCCCACACCTATTGTTTATACAGATTAGAAGACAAAGAAAAAAGGAACATACATGCATATCAACTTCATGTGCACAAAAAGTGGATTGTATAGCTAAATACATTACCTGCTTCTATTAAGTAATACAGATTAATTGTACTTAATTTGAAAGCACTAAACAAAGAAACTAGAAAATTCACAGTACAGTAGCATTATTTAAAATTGTTCCCTTACTTTTGTTACTCACTAAAATATACAGTTGCACAATGAAAAGTACTTCAGTGATTTGTTCAAAATCATGAACTATCTCATAAAATATATGGAAGGAATTTTCTGCCAGTCTGATTCAGGGAGTCAGCTGGTTACTGGGTTTATGGTCAATTAAGCTACACTTATCATTCATGACAGTCAGCAATCATGACCTAGTTGTGACACCTTTCTGATAAACTATTACAGTTGTGCTATAGTAAAACTGCTTGGTTGCCATTATTTAGAAGATGGTATAAGAGTCACCATTAACTAAATATTATTGCTCTAAGTTGGACATGATATAGAAGAACTACTGCAGAATCCTTCTTGAGAAACTAATACTCAATTAAAAAATTTCCTACCATGTATGGAACCCAGAGGTTCACAAATGTATTCACAAGATTCAATCATGGAATTCTGACTTGAGCCAGAAGATTCCAGTCACATTGACACTAACCTTTGAAATACTGCACAAGTCCTTTGACATAGTTGGCCCATTTTGGAGAACCAGGTTCAAGTGGATCCTTGGTTGGCACTGAAAACTCAACTTTAACAGGTCTGTCAACATCCTTGGCTTCAGTCACAACCACACATTTGTCCGTATCATTCTTTTTACCAACAATCACTGTTAGCAATGGTAGGGCCTGGTGTTGACAAGACATCTCAATTAGTTAGCTGTGGCAGTGATGTGATCAGATTAATCATCTGTGTTCTAGTTCTGTAGCCTTCTTTTATTTTCCTTAGAATACATAATGCATCACAGTCACAGAAATAGAAGAAAATGATATATATGGGATCAGGGAAAAGAAGACATTTGTGACTAGAGCTATGGGCTTTGCATTGCCTTTCAGTGTGTGCATATATAATCTGCATTGCACATTTGTTGAGTTCTCATTCTGGATATGTATGGTGTACAGGTTTTTCTGTGTTGTATTCTGCTGTCCAATGAAGACAAGCACAGAAATAAACAACCTGGATTCCCACCAACTATGTACAAGAATTTTTTTCAGAAATTGATTCAGCACTGATAAGCAAAACGGTGCAGTCCACGGTAATTGCTGATCACCTTCATTATCACCGTCATACAAACAGTGCTTATAATATTCGTTCATGCTAAGATACTGTTTCACCTATTACACATAGGCCTGACTTCAATTCCTTGGAATGTAGGTATCAGCATTTTGGGGGAACATAAGGTGTACATCTTAGTGCAAATCTGACTACACAGTATCGTAACCCATTAAAACAGTTTATTTTCTCAGCAGCAGAAACTTCAAATCGTGTATGGTAACTAAAATTCATTGGTGATAATAAAAACTACCTACACATATACTGCTGAGATACATTTTCGCCTTCCCATTATGAAACATAGCTTGGTAATTTAATTTGGGGATAATTGGTATATAAACCGCGAAACATTGGAATAGGGAGACGTGTTGGAGTAACAGTCAATCTTCCAACCTTTCACTCGAGCTGTAATCGTGGTTTAATATAGGTAGTGCACGAAAAAGTGGCCCTGTCTTAATGTAAATGGCGGTGAGTTTTATTAGTAAAAAAACATAAATGTTATATTACATTTCATATTTATTCTGTTGGTAGCGATAAATTTTGGTCACCGTGTATCCCAGCTAATACGTGGCTACCGTTATCACGTGACTACCATAGCTGCCGCTTAAAACAATAGCGTGGCTATTCCTGCGTGTTACTTCGTTCGCCACTCTGTAGTATTGTCAGTGCACAAGTACAGTAATGGAACTTTATTTAATCACTGCGAAAGGAATTACATGGCAGTTTATCTCCACATATTAGCAAAACGACGTCATCTCAGGGGTAACAGGAAGGAAAGACTGAAATGTCTGGTGGAGCATCTACATGTATGATGTCTGGAATTATTTACATTTATAAACATTTCATTTTTCAATGACATTTGAGAAGATGAACGTATAATATTAGTACTTACCATTGGAAAAACAAACCCGTCGTTGTAATCTGTATGTTCTCCTATTAAATTTACTCTTCCAGGGGCGCATGCTGCAACTTGGGGGACTTGGCCATTAAATTCCTCAGTATAAACTTTAAGCGCGTGTTTAAGTAATTCCTGTTCCGTACCAATTTCTAACGCCATTTTTACTGTGTTGATGCGTTATATTTACAACAATTTACAGAATACGGAATGTCTTACTGCTTATATGAGTCGGAATGCTGAGAGCGAAAATTAATTCTCAAACACTATTGCCACGTGAACTCCGCTGAACAACATCAACCTGAAGGACGTACTGTGTCAGTCAATGATAACCTTATCGTCTTGTAAGGAGTGTACAGATAGAATCTCAGTATTTTCGCGGGGGGTGTCCTGAATACAAACGACAAACACACAACTGATGTGGAGTAATTATAAAGTTGGCGACATTGATTGCCAGGCGTTAACGAAATGGTGGTAGGACTAGATGAACTGTGGTGGTAGGAGTGGGAAGGATGCATCTATTGTTATTTCGAAGTGATCCCCTCGCTAATTTGACGGAGAGTAGTGCGTGTTCCGTGATAAATTTGTCAAAACGAATGTTATGTGAATTCGTAAGCAGTTAAACTGATTAGTTATTTTAAAATTAAGTATTATGAAACATGTCAGTATCGGATCCGTTGTTGAGGGACCTGAAAGGTAACGGCACAATATTAATGCGTACTTTAGCGTATTACTTTATAGCACGTTACTGTAAACACCGAATTCTTTTGAACAAAATAATTTAGAAATTGTAATTCACTTGGGCAAATTAAGTACGAAACAGTTGACACGTGTGCACTGATTCAGAACATTCTGACAGTCGTTGAAGGACGTTCTGGATATGCCCGTCAAGGTTCCTAACGAGAAAACGAACGAGCGTATTAATGTCTTGTAATACTGCAGTACTCAGTGAACCACACTTTTATTGACACAAAGTCGTGAATAATTGAATAATTTTGGCACAGCTGTAGGTGTTGGAAATCAAGATGTTTTGTTGTCTAGTTGTATGTAAGAATTCAATAGTAGGAAAATAGTGAACTTCCCTTCTTCTTTGGTATCCAATTATGTAGGGTTAATGGTTCATTTTTACCTTAAAGGAGGGGGGGGGGGCAGTATGCTTCTCCAAAATGATCATAGTGACTTGCCAGAATGTAAGCTGTTGTAACTTTGAAGACCACAGTATGCTTGTGTGTAATATTGTGCCTATTTCTGGCTTTACAGTAATACTGAAATGAACTGCAGGGTGACTCCATCATATATGGGAGTACACGTAATTTAGCGTTATAAAATTTTGAAAACTTTGTAATTTTGTCCCCCTTAAATGTGCGAGAAACACACGAAACTGAGTCATTACCATATACACTAGAATTCATGACCCATTGAAACCAATTCCATGTCCCCACATCCAATTCTTGAAGATCAGTTCTAATATTACAAGTGGAAATTGTTGAAATCTAACAGACCATTGCTTCTGGCATATGTTTATCTCAGCCCCTTTTTCCTGTCCTTTATCCAATTTTTACCTCTCCCTTCTTCCTGACTTTGATGTGTGATACATATTAACATTAAATTATGATACATCTTAACCTTACGTGGTACAGTTTTGTACATACAGCTACCACCTGTGTTTAGTACCTGAAGAGTGCATGTTTCCATGCTGTCTGCATCAGATGAACACTCAGTCGTAATCCATCCATCACACACACACACACACACATGCATGTGTGTGTGAGCACATGTATGTGTTTATCCCATGTATGCCTAGGCATCCCAAGTGTTCTACCTTTGGGTTTTGTGATCAAAATTTTGTATGCACATATCAATTCTCCTATGCATGCTACGTGCCACACATGTCTTATCATTCCTAACTGATGGAAAAGTTTCTTTCATGAATTGTGTATTCAGATGAGGGGAATGTCACACTTCAGAAACCCATGATCCCGAATCATTGAATGTATAAGAAAGTTTTAAAAAACCTTGTCCAGTTCATGCAAAATTTTTGAATGATCAATACAAGATGCACAGTGTACCATACATTATTTTTGAGATCTTGCTGTTGGAAGCTGTGATCAGATGCACGTACCAGGCTATCAGCGTTACATAGATTAATATGATGGGGCTTCCAGTGTCATTAGTTTCAAACTTTCAAACTTTGGTTATGAAAATTTGTCATTTGGCCAGTAGGCTGTTAAAGGTGCTAGCATTCACAGAGACTTGATGACATATATTTTGTGTCTTTCCATACAAAATTCAGTTTCATATAAAACAAAGTCTTTCCATTATCACCACCCTGAGCATGTTAGCTTTGTCATGTAGAAAGTCTGCATCTACTTGGACAGTTCATGACAACTGTGTTGTTAGGATAGCAATTAAAGGAGACACACTGTAGATTATTGTGTATTATGAGTGATTACTTATAATTTTATGTTGTTACTATAGTTGAGAAAATAGTATTAATTAATGTTTATTGCTTTTTTTAAAGGTTCTGTTCTCCAGTTGGTGCAGACATCAGGTAGTAGTGAAATCACTGATGATAATGCAGAATTACAACATTTCTGTCAAAATTTGGAGAGAGTGTTCCAGAAAGGACTGTTACGGAGCACTTCTTTGGGATTCGCGAAAGTGTCAGAGAGCTGGTATTGGTTAGAGCAGTTAGCCAGTCAACATAGTGGGTGTGTGATGTTTGAGTTTTCTGTTTAGGTGACCTTGAATATGACTGTTTTCTTGGATGTGGTACCATGTAGTCTCATTGTCCGCTGATGTTTTAGAAGAACTGGCTTCCATCATCATCAGGGTGGTTTGCATATCTAGAAGACTATTTCATGTCACATCCCTGAAGACAGTAATATTCACAATGGGAAAAATTCACTAAGTTATATAATGTATCTCATATACATTCTGGTTTCAGTACTTTTAACATCACATTTCATATTGAAAAAAGAAAACAAAGCTGAGACTACATATGGATTTTTTGAGTGATGAAAGTGGACTGAATTTTTTCTTACCTTCGTCATAGATGTACTTTCAGGTACTAATAATGTTTATTGATTATCTGATAATGTGGGTGGGGTTCCTGCTGTTGGCAGTGTACAATAACAGACTTAAATACTGGATCTACATCTGCATGCATATTTTAGGTGCTTGTGTTGCTTTATCTGCTAGTGAACACATTGAACTGGTGTAGTGACTCATTATGGCAGAGTAACCATTACATTACTCATGATGAAACACTAAACTAACTAAACTCCGTGGCATTAGTCCACACGCGAACTATACCGACAGAGGGGCTGCCGCCGGTCGGCGAAGTTAGTGCCAACTTTTGCGGATAGGGGGGTGTCACGTGGTCAGCGCAACGGGTCCCCACAGCCGTTAATCTCTGTTTTCTAGACCTGGAGCCGCTACTTTTTTCATT
>Ga0131853_10004413_pt1 | contig 25240 bp, 14 predicted proteins | sample TergutLab28metaG_FD_92764 | JGI IMG/M metagenome (GOLD analysis project Ga0131853, IMG submission 92764) | Labiotermes labralis P1 segment gut microbial communities from Petit-Saut dam, French Guiana - Lab288 P1 (version 2) (version 2) | ecosystem: Host-associated > Arthropoda: Insects >... | reverse complement strand
TCTGTAAACAAAATTCGAAGGGCGAAAGAACAATCAGTTGCATCAAATATGACGCAATCTCCGGTTCGGGATATGGCCCCCAATTAAAGGGACCCCGCCCCTATCCCCTCGACTTTACCCCCCCCCCCCCAAAATAATAAAAATAAAAACAGAAAGAAAGCAAGAACTACCTGACTGCTATCAGGCTGTGTTGTGTCAATGTGATATTCCTTTACCACAAGAGAAAAGTTTACTGACTGATACATCACAAGACTTTGGCCTGATGTTTACTGCACACACACACACATTAAAAATACTCACATTTATGAACACCTTACTTGAAATAATCATCTTTCATCTATTTACAAAACAGTAACAAAAGCTGAAAATCGCAGGTAATGACAGACAACATGCCACAGCTGTTATGAAGTGTGTCTTTCCAAACTTGTTTACATTGTTTCACTTCAGGTATTTATACTGTCATTAACAGCAAGTCCCTTTACATTTAGTCCTGACACAAAATGGTTAGTATATACCCATATGCACAAGAACAAGAGACTTTCTCTATGACACAGTTTGCTCTTGTATATTTCCTCTAAACTTCTGTACTGTAAAGCTAGAACTCATGTTGTAAAGAATCTGGGAAGGACCAGACCAGAAGACTCAGGAGTGCCACATAAAAATCTTACTTCGGTTCACCTGCATAGGGTAAAAAATTAAAATCTTTTCAGTTGCTAAGCTCTAATCCAGAAGAATCAAAGTCCAAACTACATACACCTATCCTACTTCAATGCAAACACAAACCCGCATATTAAGTCACCGAAGTAGTCTGCTACTGTTAGAATCTGACTAAAATGAAAACCTGCAAATATTTATGTCTTTAAATAAATAAAGGAAATCGTATTTATCAACAGATTTCCATATAGCATAAAAATTTCTTAGTTCCAAACATGCAGTAGAGAATATTTTGTTATCTCCTCAGAATTACCATAGAACATGGGGAGTGTGGGGTGGGAAAGGTCCTTTACATTTTGCTATAAGGGGGTTCTACATATAAAAAGTTTTAATCAGAATATATACACTAATGGTACCAATAAGTTGTCTATAACAGATTTGTAATAATGTAACAATAAAAAAGGGATCCACTGCATGCAAAATCCAACCATAGGAAAGCAGTAACAGAGCCAGTTCCATAAAACCTGCAGGTCCTAAACATTCTACTTCTACAAAATAGATGAATCTGTGATGACTTCAAGTGTAACAACACATGTTCCCAATGTCAGGCTTAAAACCACCAAGTTTCCCAATTTGAAACCACGCTATTTCTTTGCAGCAGCATACTTTCATGTGCAGCACAAATGTTTTTCATTACCATCCTTTGCAACATCAACCCTATGATGCTACATGACTGTAGTCATCACACAGTGCAGTACACAGGATGCCAAAACACAATTAACATAGTCGCCCATAACATGTCAATTATGGCACATTCTTGTACAGCCCTCAGCTGATATATATATATATATATATCTTTGATATATGCGGCTGTCTCCACTCAAGTGTGAAGGCAAGTTTGTTTATCAGAATGATCCCTGCCCACCCTCTTATAACAACAAATTTAATTATGGTGCAATTGGGTTAACTAGTCCTTCTATACCCAGGGAGTCTTGTAAGCTGAATCTGGCTACCATAAACCATTCACAAAGCCTAGAAACTCTCAAACACATTGACCAAATAATGCACAGAAAAGGGGGTACTTAAATTCTAAGCCTGTGAAGATGTGAGAGCCGTCACATTTAAATGACTGCAATTGGACTAGTAACTCTGTCAGCATTAAGATTCTTTGAAAGTATGGGTAAGGTGTCAAATGAATATAAATGTCTGTCAGCATTAGTAGTATCAGATGAATGTTAAGTACAGTCAAAGGCTACCTGGGGCCCTAATCACAAACTAACATTTCTACTAGAATTAACGTAGTAAATACAGTGAAACTTTACACATCTTAGTATCAATTGTTCACAAGACACTAGGAACTACTGAACAAAAATGGCATGTATACATGATAAAAAATGCTATCAGAGTTGTTTCAATTTTCCGACACAGCACTTCGAGTTGAAAGACTTTGCCATTCCATCAGTTTAAGTTATAATTATCACTACATCAAGTCTGAGTAAAAACAATGTTTATTATTTAACCCTTACAGTGCCAAACCCAGTCTAACGGTACCTCCACAGATTCCCCAGCAATGTTTCCCCTATAAGGGCAAGATCTATGAATGTTGAATTTCTCCCTAAACCAAACCTAACAAAAAAATGTGAAACCTACAATCCTCCTCAAAATCACTATACCTACTGGCAACATGGACATGAGGTTACAGGAAGACTGCACTGACTATACTGGCTCTGGAAAATCTCATATTCCAATTTAATTGGCAGGTGGCAAAAGTACAATTAATAAAACAAATTTAAAAAAAATCCCTAGTAAAATGTATTATACACAGTAAATATCAGATCTAATAAATAAAATATAACCATTCATTCTCCTGGGCATACAGGTTTACAAAAACAAAAACATGAGCACAAAAGGGGACTGACAGCAATGTCAGTAAAGTACCTTGAAGGCCTGTTCAGAATAAATGGAACGGCATTTGGTGCATTAGCTAATATTCATGAAAAATGTAATATACAAGACTCAGAACAAGTAAAACAAGTGAAAAACATGCAGCAACTGCATCATAACATAATGACCTTTCACATCATGATTTACCAACACTTGGAAGACCTTTTCATATTTTGAGGCAAAATTTGAAATCTGTTGTATTCTTTCCAACTGCATCTGCCACATAATGCAACAGTCACTTCTACATTCTAGGAAATGGCAGACTGTGAAATACACCATATACAACATGGATGGCAATCACAGGATGTCATAAACAACCCACAAAGCAGAATGCATCATACTTGACAACTTACGGGCTGAAATGGTATCTTATTGAACAGCACATATCCAAAGCGGAAGATTAAGTAAAACTGTTTTGCTGTGTGATACCCAGTTTAGTGTTTGTTGGTGCCAACAGGGGGTTCTTGACCTACATGAGGAAAGTGCTGGTTAGGGGATCAGAATGAAAAGTCAAACCTTCAACGTATTTTTGATGAGATGATTTTTTTAAAGTACCATATTCTAAGTATGATGAAATGTATGAAGTATTTTCAAAACTAAGAATCTGAACAGACCTCTGTTAAGCTCCTGGCACTCCTCCAAACATTCAAGAGAAACAGGCCACAACATAAAGCAAAGAGTACTAGCGTGATGTGAAAAACTACGATTTATGACTGAAAAAAGTAAATAAAATAAAACATGTGTTTTGTACTATAATTAAAATTTTATCTCTTCTGGAACAATAAGAGGAAGAAATTTTTTGGAAACCTATATTCAATACTAACCCAAAGTATCTAAATAAAAACTACAGACATCACACAATGTAAGAGCCCAGATGTAACTGGAATGATATGCAACGAGCATTTGAAACATCTGTAAGTACACACGCACACATACATCTGATTTGGATGACACATGCACTTCATCTCTGATTATTCTGTGAGAGTAATTTCACAAAGAACAAATTATAACAGAAAGATGGACTGAGAAGTTGTGGAGAAGGTAATGCCTAAAAAGTATAGGAAACAATACCTTCACCTTTCCGGGATGTTATATTGCATAATATCGCAAAAGAACAAAGGTATCGTTTACACTATGGTGGATGCCTGAAATCACTCAAGTTTGTGATACCAACAAAAAAAATTTGGAACCCCAAAACGAAACCAGTGATTACAATAACAAAGGGTTTGCAGCTAGTCTGACTACTCTATTAAAACAGCAATAAGTAAACTTGGGTCCAAGAGATGCTAGAAGCACTTAAAACTTTCAATTAACGCCATGTCTAGGCTCTTGCTGTAAATCAGCCACTTCTTTTCTGTATATTTTGCCAATCTGCTCTATATTTACTTACAACTATCACAACCGAGCTTCCATTTTTTGCCCATTTATCTGTACTGTATCAAGCTAAAAGACAGACTAGAAGGGGGGGGGGGGGAAGTTTACTCACAAAGTGCCTATGCAAAATACGTGTCTCCACATATCTTTCTTTCATACAAATCCTGGGGCTCATGTCCAAAATACAGCATTAAACATACTAAGATTTCTGCTCACTTAATGCATCAGGCAATGTACAGGGAGACTACACAATATGTGTGTGGTCTTCTCTATCACCTGATAAACTGCATCAGTTTTAAAACAGTAAAGACCACTGGCCCATTTGCAAAGCCTGCCTTACACAGCTCTCAGAATTAACTACCTGCATAAATCACAGTGCCTCTAATCCTGCATTCACACACGGAGCACGGAACACCATCTATCACATCATGAATCTGTGTTCATGCATAAGATACTGATTTTCTGTGCTCCAGTATGAGTTGATCCATATTCGCTTGTCCAAAATTCCTAGACGTCTAGACGTGTATGCGAAAATATCACCTTAAGAGTAAAGCTTGCCACTGAATCTCCCTGAAAATCCCAGTTACCAAAATTAAATGCACTGAATTTCTGTGGTGCACCAATAAAATTTCCTTCCACTAATATTGCCATAGCATATGCACACCAAACTCTGAAGATAAACAGAGGTTCACTTCTTTTCTGAAAGCAATGATATTTCTGCGTAGGTACAGAAAACAGAGGGGTTTATAGACACTTCCACCTGTCGGTCAAACTCTTAACTTCATCCCCCTACTCCTTATACAAAGACTATGACAGCATTCATGGACATAAGCCCCCACATTCACACACTCATGCTGAAGCTGTGACATGTGAGGAACTGTTAAGATGAAAGTCTTGTGAGTCTGCTAACCTGCACATGAGGGCGAGGGCCTGTTGTCTTTGAACCTGACTCCTTTGACTAGCCATTTGCTGCAACAAGAGACAAGTGTCACCCCTTTTGGTTTTTTGCTCCTCAATGTGGGAAACAGACAGACACAACAATACTTCACCTTGAGGCCCCATGTGGCCCGCCAGCTAGCAGCATCCCACCTGGGAAAAGGACATACAACAACATCTCCACCCACTAATGTACAGATACGAAGAACACTAACCTGCACATCAATGCTATGGCTTGATGCCGCTGGAACGACTTAGCTTGCTGAAGAACAACACGACAATGAAAAGAAAAACAAATATTTATTATTTGAAACTCTTAGAGAACTAAACACACACTTCCTGGAAAAGAATATATTTTATCACATTCACAACTAGCAGTCAGATGCCTGCTGAACTCCAAAGGGGCCCACTTTACAGCAGAGCAACATTCACAAGACAAATATACAATTCAATGTATGCAACATAAGTGACATATTTTGTTCACAATCTGTGCTGAACTTCCTGTGGCATCAAACAATTTAGGTTCATTGAAATTCTGCTTCCTTTCTAGCACCTTAACTGCCATAACTTTCCATCATCATCCAATACTACTCAGTTTTCAAGACTTGAACTGCATAAAATTTGGTTCCATGTGCTACAGCAAGGCCCACAGATACAAGAAACTGCTTCCCATCATGAATGTGTTAAAATCAGCCATTATGTTCTTGCTTCTACATAATATATTTACGCTTATCCGAATACACCAGGATAAGTTGGTTGTACATAAACAGGACTTCCTGAAGTGATCAAATACAAGAACAAATAAACTACAGCTTTAAGAAAACCAAATTTTGACAGAATGTCAAACCATTAACACATAATTCTGTAAACCTTAATAACCATTTACAGCCAGCTTATGAAGTTATAATCAAGTATGCACAAAAACATAGGAAAGGATTCATAAATGGCAAGAATGAATGACATTAGTTAAATGACTTACATATTTTCCAATGACAACTAATGGTGGTAAAACAAAATTAATAACAAAATTCTAGTGATGCAATTTACAGTCATGTGACCAACCTCAGGAACATAAATGTCACCTATATGAGGGAACACCTGAATTTGTATTTTGCATAAATCAAAGTTTCCAAACAAAAAAACAGCCTTCTGGTAAACTACATATTCAAACTTAACTACATATGATATTTTAGTAATATCTACACACTAATCATAGGAAATGATTACACAGTCTCTAAACAGAATAAATCATTATGACAAAGCATACATAGGGGGTAAATGATTTTGCTACACATCATACCCAAGTTACAAAACGGAATCTTAATTTACGACTTCACACCACAATGTGTATTCATTTCTTGCCTTCTCCATGTACAGTACATCAACTCATTCCTCATTTCAATAATATGACATTAACAGCATACACAACTGTAGTATAAGAACAAAGACATTCCATCACAATATTGTGACTGCAAATTGGCAGTTACGCAACATCCTCACCATGAGGAATTACAGGATCTGTGTGCTGTGCAATGAACAGATGTAAATCTCTGAGGGAAGCCAAAGTCCTGCATTTCTGGCCACAGTTTAAGTACGCCCCCCCCTCCCCCCACACCGCCAGTACCTCTAGGTTAAATTGAGTCTCCAGACTGTACTCATGCTGGTTAATATAACTGTTATACTACAGTGCACTGCAAAATTACAGCGAAATCCCTACTTAATAAATTTTTTGAGTGATATTTATTACTCACATGAAATCAAGGTTTTCAATACATGGGGCATGTGCAAAATGTCATTACCACCATATTTTACGGTATATAATCAAATATAACTAATTTCTTTAAGCAAGTAGTTTCTATAAAAATAAATATAATTATGTGATTAATACAACATTAAAAATGATGTAAGGAATAAACACCTACAAACCTCAATCAAAACCAGAGCAACTATGACAACACACAGTGGTTTTGAGTGCAAGTTCAATGTGTCACTCAACAAAGACTGTTTATATGAGTTACTTCTTGCAAAGAGAAAACTATTAACCTTTTGGCGCCGGAATTATTTTTTTAATTTTAGCACACCCTGTACATAAAATGTGAATAATAGAGGAAACAAATAAGTTAGAATTATGAAACAAAATGCATTTTGAAGAGGAAAAAACGCAGAGTGTACACCATGTTTAAAATATTCGGTACCTATATTCGTTGAATAAATATATAAAATGCAACTTTGGAGGTTAGCAGTGCGGTACGTCAACTATAGTTGATGTTAGGCCTCTAAAGGTTAATAAAGATTGTCATGGCCAAAATCACATTAAATTGAGATAAATGTCCTAGATAGCAAAAAATTTCTTATACAAAATGCTGGTTATTTACTGCATAAAGATCACTAAATACAGGTAAATAATGCACTCAGATGGAACCAGGGAAAAAGAATTAATTAAATATGATATTCCACTACACAGAAACACCAAATTCAGATTTCACAGTGTTATGCTCACCAACAAACAGAATCATTCATTTCCCCCATGTCAGCATGTTGAGAGGCATGTGAATACACTGTAATGTGTCAGTATCACTAATCTCAACAGTTTAACTGTAAGGCACTGTCCAGCACAAGCACATGTATATGGCTCAACAAATGAAATAAGAGATTTTCACCCACAGCAGAATGTCATTAAAATCTCATTTAAAGTTCACTATTTTCTTGATTTCAGATGTCAGCCTCACACAAAATGAAATCCATAATAACAGAATTGCAAATAGTGTACTCCACATTGGTACAGACTTTACCAAGGCATTCTTTGCTTTCAAAGTGTCATCATCCCAGTACGCGTGTAAACATAATTTCATTTACGGCCACAGGGAAAGTATGGCATTGCCTGCAGAGATTTTCATGATCCAAGAGCATAATACGCAGAACAGCCGTAAGCAAGGCAGGGCTCTTTCTGTGCCAATTTTCATGAAATTCACCATCACTCACTAAACCTTTGTAAACAAAAGCATCAAAGTTCATTGAAACTGAATAAGTTATGTAAAAAACAGAAGCAAAATTTCACTTATGCCCTAAAGTAGGGCTATCACTGCACCCACTTTCACAGAAGTTGCACCTATAACAGTGTTACATGAAGATCTTCATTAAATTTCACCCAAAACTGGTACGAAATATTGAAGTACAGGTAGAAATTCATTTATGCCCACAAGTTAATCATGATTCAGTGAGCCAATTTTTATGAAACTAACACCTGTCAACCATTCGTAAAGAACGGTTATACCAAATTTTATGAAAATCCAACATATGGTTTAGTCACTGCAGAGAGACAGACATGTCTTCACATAAGGTATTCCCCCTTCTTTTTCACTTCATGCAGAATGTTGAAAGAAAGTGATTCCAAATCAGTGCTCCTTTGTATGTTGCGTTATACAGCAGTCAAGTGTAAATATAATAACAGAATGAGAAAACTCACCAGCTGCTGATGTGCCAGAGTCTGTTTCATAAGCACCATCTTAATGCTCTGTTCCATGGCATATTTCTTGGCACGGGTTACTGCTTCCTGCTGCTCTTGACTGAGCTTAGGAAGTCCCGCACCAAGCAGGCCAGGGATTGTTGTATTCCTGGCCCCAGGACCTGAGTACACAATTATAACACTCAAAGTTCCAGCTTCCAAAGTTATCCTGGTAAGGAACGGAATATCAAATTGGAATACAGAGACAGAGAATAAATACTGCTCTTTTACGAAACTTGCATTCAAATGCAACCACAACTAGATGATATTAGTAGTATAACAAAGTATCAAATAAGGTGACTGGAGCATATACATGAGAAAATTAGGCATCCCAAGAACAGTAATCCAGTAGTGTTTCCCATCCAGGGTTAAAAAGAACCCTAAGATTCTGCAGAACACTGTTAAGAGATTCTGCCACACACACTGATATTTCATATACACTTCAAAGATTCAAGCTCCATTCAATGACGGTTGAATAAGAAACATGCAAATATATATCTTGAGTTGTTTCATATGTCACTTACTAGTAAACAATGACAATGAATATAATAAAACACATCAACAATATAATAAATACAGACCATCACAAAAGTACAACGTATAAAGTGCATGTATAAATATATATAAAATATGTATAACAATACCTGCACTAAAATGATAAAAATTTGTATTGTTTTCTAAAAAATTCTTCCACAGAATACAATACATGAGTACAGAGATACTTTCTCAGTGCTGACTTAAAAAGTCTTTTATTTTCCTGTAATTCCATTACTTGTGAGGGTAAATTATTAAATATTTTTATAGCAGAATTAGTAGCGACACCCTATTTAGCAGAGGAATGTTCACTTACGGGAAATGCAATTGCTTTCTGCTCCTAGTGTTAAAATCATATGCAATGACGAATTAGTTGTAAAGTTATCCAAATTTTTATAAATACAAACATTATTAAAAAAAAAAATACCAGAATGGTACCAGCACAATATTTAGTTCCACAAACCAACCTTCACAAATACATTTTGGGCCCATTCCCAACAATACCTTCTTTTGAACTATAAACACCATATGTGTGGAATAAATAAAGAAAAATTATGAAATACAGCAAAAAATTCCAAACATCCTGCCACATACTACAGAAATTTCTCTAACAATTCCCAATATTAAGCAATCTTTGTACACAACCAACCGTCTCTTCATTTTGATCAATTTGTACCATGTATGTGTTCACTTCATTACTGGCACAAAGCTGCCCACCAGCGGCAAAAGACATGCTCGTTGCCATCAGCTTTTAATGGCCTGTAAATGTTTTCATATGCAATGGTTCAAGTTCCTCCATGGAACAAAGGTTGGGAAACGCTGCTCTATCATCTCTCAAAAACAGGCCAAACCTCTACAAAACAAATTCACAAAATATGGAGAGTGAAATAAATTTCTCCCATAGCATTTAGGCCAGACTTCATCATGCCACGAACGCATCTTGGGAAGTGGAGGATACCCCCCCCCCCCACACAAAACTGGCAACAAATGGAGATGTGTTCAGCATCATGCTGTGGACTCTTTTAACCCCTGTGAAAAATGCCTGGCAAGTGTCAAATGGGGGCAATTCTTGCAGACTGTAGTAGTAGGATTAACTAAAATGTTGGGACTGCATACTGGAGAGGAAATGCAAACTTTAAAGGATTCTGAAGATGGTATATGGCCACAGCCATGACTGAAATTTGGACAATGACCACTGTCTGATGCTAACGAAATGATGATTCCGTGGCTGGATCCACCCATCTTCACCAGAATGGGGAAAGGGGAGAACATACTGGGCAGGATTGTTCCATGCGAAGACAGAGGCACATCCAGTCTCACATACCGTACCTTTTTAGCCTCAGACAATGTACAGTGTCTCAAATCTGCCATGACAAATGGGAAAATCTGTTGTTCACATCTGTACATGTGACTTAAAAAGAGTTAAGCATGGTAACAGTATTTCACAGCATGCAGGATGCACCCACATTTTATAGGAAAAATATTTTAGGAAGAAACCTTCCATACATTTCAGCTGTTACGATGAATGCAGATTTTATTATATATATATAATACACACACACACAATCTAAACCAAGATTCTTCATTTGTAGATTTACCTGCCACTAGAGGTCCTGACTGTGCTAAATTGTATATTGGACCTGGCAAAAAATCTGATGATGAATGTGACAGTTGTGCAGAAGGTGGTGGTGGTGGGGCATCCCCTATAACAAAGGCAGAAACCAAAGTCAAAAACAAGCTTTATAAAAAAAAAAATCATATGCAAAATAGCCACCAAGCAATTTTCTTGTACAATACATATATTAGATAGACATAAAGCTACAAGTAATTCTGCAAAGTGTAAAGAAACATGGAGATTAGTGACAACCCCAGAGACTTAATACATCTGTGGAAGCTTGTGGTGCATGTGATGTACTGCATAAATAAAACAGCTGTTCAGCCACAAAGTACTAAGATTTCCTATCGCATCCTATCATCTTCAGCCTCACAAGAGCTTCAAAGTACGAGTTAAATGCGAAAATTGGATTCATAATACAGCACCTAAGTATATCAAGGATGATGAGGGCATGGCACATACACTCAAAATGAAATATGAAAATTTTGGTAGGAAAACTTCCCTTTGATGATCTGGACATATATGACAATAACATTAAAATGGTGCATAAACAAACACCCACCCAAGGTGTGAATTACACCGGTTAAGAGAATGGTCCAACAGGAATGTGAGTGGGATAATTATGCTTCAAGTTCCATGAGATCAAGAATTTATCTCCCATATGAAATGTTAAGATCTCACAAACAGTTGAAGTTGGATAAAATGCTGCTGCTTTCTGAGACCACAGACCCACTTCTAATGCATACTTGTCCTTTCCCTAACAAGTGCAAACCAACTCTCACATTTTCATGAGACGTGAGTAGTCATTATTCCAGGGTGGGCCCTATCTTCATCAAAACATGGTGTTCATAAAAATGTCTGAGGTGGGAAGGACAACCAGAACATACATCAACTAATGTCAATCATGCACACTTCTCAGATGGGAGTGGCACAATGACTGTGGCGTCTTGGAACTTCGTGGAGGGAAAACTTTGGACATACAAAGAACTTGTGTTAAAGTCACTTTTTCAAACACAATATTTGCTTTGCTGTAATGACAGTTACTACTGAACCACTGCAGCTGAAGATATGACACTTGGTACACAGGAATGTAATAAGCAGACATCTCTGCCTGAAGTGTTGTATGCTGCGAACTAGACACATGGTAATTGCCAACAGAACATCAGAGATTAGTATTCTCACAAGCAGAGCTGTACAATTATGCACATGAAGAATTGTATGTTCTTAAATCGATTTTTATTGACAACAGCACTTTTACTAGGGCAGTAGTGAATTCATATAAAACAAGTTTCTTGCATCAGATCACATATAATTGTGCTGTTGAAAGGATTTCAATCCATGAGCAGTAGCTTCCTGACATTTGCAGCAAAATAGAGTCCTCAAGACTTCATACCTTAATCATCTAATGCATACATACATTTATGCATAAATGAAAGTGTGCTGAGTAAATCAGGAACACTCAAGATACTTTTTCCACTCTGAAGACACACATCTATCACATCACACATTGTGTCTATTTAACTGTTCACACAGCAATTTGTGACTGTATAGTGATCTCAATTTTCTGTTTACAAAATGTCAGTGAGTAATCACTTCTTGCTCATTAAAAACCCAAAATTTAAGTACAAAAAAAATTACAAAATTCTTCACAATTTGGAAATGGAAGATACTGGCTGGACAGACATGCTGGTAATTGAAGTAATCTCTAACACTGTAAAGAAATGAGAAAGTAACCTCACTGGCCATGGCCCAGCAAATTTCAAGAAACCCTACCTATCACAAGGACAACGCATCATTCACTGGGATCCCACAAAAAACAGAAACTTTGGTGCATGAAGTATACTAACTTCAGCACAAAACAGTGCAGTGATTCAAAGTGTACTGCCATGCTTTCGCCTCAGTCACTATACTAGTTGTACCTTCATGAAGTAAACAGTGAGCACAGCACACTAATCTCCATTACGAGGAATTCAGTAATTCAACAACTGCTAAACTTTTAAAAAGTACCCCGCCATTAAGCCTGATCTGTCATAATAATTGCTTGCTGGTTAATAAAAAACAGAGCATAATGCTGGCCAGTGTACTCTCCCAACAAGCAGAGCTGGCCAGGCCTATTGACAAAATGGCTCCAGGGGTCATAAGAACAAACAAAAGAAAAATGGTTGTATTACAATACTTTGCCAATTTGCCAATACCTATAAAAATACAGTTATAAGAGAATATCACTTTGGATTAGAAACCAAACTCAAAAGTTTTTTTTTTCCCTCCTAAACCAACAGTGAGACAGAAGGCCAACTCTGCAGGCACAGCGAGTCTATGTAGAGTACACAAGCCAACAAACTATGACAGTGACAAATACAAGGGAATAATGGATTATGGTAAAGGTAATGAGCTCAAATTTTTGCACCAAACTAATTTTGATTTGGATAGGGTTTTGCAGTTAATACTTTAAGAGGGCCTATAAAAGAACATAACATTTTTGAACACTGGTGGCCAATTGTATGCATCCATTTTTATACATTAATGAACCTATTATGAACACAAGCCACTGGAATTAACTGACATTCATAAAGTTTTTGAAAAAGTGAAATGAAGGCTGGAAATCGGTCTAACATGAAAGCCAAGGCAAAAGTAATTTGGTGCTCAACGCATTTTGTGTATGGTGACACGAGGCTAAAGTTGACCTTTACCGCAAGGGGTAGCAGGCGGTCAGGGTCATGTTGGCCCCTGATCGGTTCGCCCGCTTCGCTGAAAACACCAGGACTAGGCTAGGCGCAACGCTACCCATGGAACAACACAGAAAAAAGAGGAAAAAAATGAAGAAAACCAAATGGATATTTTGGCAAATCACGGGATGTTAAAACACCTTAAGCTGAAAATAACATCCTTCTGGAATTCAAAACTCATGTTGCAGTAGACTGCATCCATCTTGCGGCTCGAACTGAAGTCTTAAAAGCAAAAAGCAACAATAATAAGCCTGTAGAAAGTATGATGCATGTTGTCCAATTTCTGAAGTTATTCTGGAAACTACATAAAAATATTTCTGTTCAGCATACCTGAAGAGAGGTAACTTAAATCAGTGTGTTTGTTTCTGCAAGCTCTAAAACATAACACACTCAATAAAATCTCTCTTTAGATGGCTGCTCCGGTACATGTACACACATAACCATACCTATTCTTACAGAATTGGCACTTTGGTGTCAGTAACTACTAATGGTACTTAAAAACTCCCAGTACTTCTTTTGGGGTAGACAAAAGAAATGGCATAACACAACATAATTAAATCCATAAACCTGACCCACAGCACATTACAGGTAGATCATTGTGTACTGAATAGTCAGCCACTGGGAAATACCATTTCCAGAACACACACATTCCTCCAACCCACCACTGTTCACTTTTAAAGAGAATGAAAGACATGAAAACAAATGATTAAGAGAAAACTCTTATAAATATTTTCAAAGTAATGGTCAATTTACAAATAAAACATATGTGCCAGCAATGCAACACAAAACATACTCCAAGGCAAGAGTTTTGGATGTTAGAAATTCAGTACTGGACATAACAGAAGTTGGGGAACCCACTGTCATAAAATAACCATCAAATCAAACCTCAACATCCCAACTCAAATTATGAAGTAATTTGGTATCTAATGCCAAAACTGTAAGAGTACATATGGCAAATTTAATTCAAATGCACATCTAATAATGGTCATTCCACAAACTTGAACAATAACTGTAATAATAAATGGTAATTTTTTACAAGAACAATGTTATCTTCAATGCAGCAGATTTCAATCTCCTGCATATTTATAATTACAATTGACAATAAAAGAAAATATAAATTATGAATACTATAATCTCAATTCCAAATCTCCCTGCTCATTCTAATGCACAACAAAATGCATACATCTCAGTATTCTCACTTTCACAGCAGCCAAGCTGTGCCAAGTAACTAACACCATCATACTGTCAGATCTTCACTGCAGTGATTGTTCAGCTTATGTACTGGTTTGTAACACTGTGCAGTCTTGCAGACAGATCAACATGTTATTCAGTACAACACTGCCTCCATCTTTGGGGTACAAGTGGGTAGGGCAAGGATGCACAGTCCTTATTTCATCTCATACATATGTTATCATTTTCCTCACCTATTCTGTCCCACACACGGAGAGTTAAATGATTGGGCTATTGTAATACTACGTGCAAGCTGACAGGACATAACCAAATTATGATTTCAGATTAAAAAAGGACCCTATGGAGGCAGGGTGCAAGCAAGGTGGCTATCTGACACAAGGAATGGGCAAAGACAGAACCCAGTCCAGGCTCATATGTCAATAGGTAATACAAAAAACCATAAAACAAATCCAACCCCTTTTTCAGGGAATTGCAACTGTCACAGTGGAATATACACAGATTCTGCTGACCTTTTTCAAGACCAAATGGATGGCAATTTGCAACAGAAATGGCCATGTTCAGCGCAATATTATCACAGGAGGGCTGGCAAAAGAAAAGAAAAAAAGCAACCCTGTAAGACACAGCAGGCAGCTTGTGGGAAGCATAAAACATGAGGACCTTTCATGAGAACATATTACAGGAATGCCACCTCAGAAGGAAGTGACATGTCTCTAGACAGAAAAATCTTACTTCCTTCCTTCAGGGACTAGACATAATGCTTCCACATCATGGCAGAGAGCCAGTCCAGTGTTCACACTGCTAGACTGCTGCTTAATCTCTACTACTTCCTTGATAAGCTCGGCCCCGTGCCTGCAACTTCTTAGTGAAGATGCTGGTAATGAGGACTACTGTACAATAGAGTTCATTAACCCAAGAAGCAACAGCACAACTAGCATGTCCAACATGCACATTGCAACACTTGCACGAGAGACTACATATGCAACACGGTTAGCAGGACCAGGGTGTCCTTCATTAAATGAAGATGGGGACCTTCCAAAGTGGTGTACCTGCTATCTCAAAATGATGCTCAGACAGCAGCACCCTACCATGGTTACGTGCATTCTGAATGGACACTAGTGTGCGGCCCTCTGAACTGTCACAGGCAGAGAGCATAACATATCTGGCTGAGGTCATCTGCAACAAGGTAACCCTCTACAACAGACTGAGTCAACTATGGTGGACCTCATGTTAGAATGATTACAGCACAAAACATCCAATGTGCTTAAAACCTATCCCACCAATAAGCCAGTGATGTAAAAGATACCCCATGGCAACGGCCTTCTTACCTTCTGCCCAGACACCTTCAATCACATTAGCAGGATACTATACATGCAAATGAATAGCAGACATCCCATAAAAGATGACTGAGGCAACAAAGGATTTTTACAGCATTCTCTGCCAAGTGTGGGAAGACATATACTGAACAAAGAGGCCAACTCCTGGAGAGCTAAGTATAACAAACACAACCATCACATCTGCCTGTACCAAATGCAGATGTCAACTATCACAACATATAGCAGTAACCTCAGTCACTGCATCCTGTTAAATGAAACAGCATACTAACAAAAAAACCGAGTGCAGGAAACAGCTCGCAAATGAAGTTACAAAGATTGAGCTTCATCCTCACAACATTAACAGCAAGGATGGGTTTTTTCCTGGTTAAGGTCACAGAAGCCACTGAGCCACTCATGGATGGAAGGGAAAAAGGTACACTCCAAGGGCAGTCACTATGCAATACTCATCCACATGTGCTTATTTTTCACTAACCATTTGTGGCGGTTCTGAAAATGGCAGTCTCTTTTCTTCTATCCGTCCTGACAACAATGCTGCGACTCTTGCAAACATTGTTCCTTGCTTATATGACCTAACCACTTCTCATCTTTACTCATAGTGGCCCTAAAAATGAAGGCAGCATGTTCCTCTGGAACGACAGTATCTACCCACCAGACAAGTGTCACACCCCAAAAGACCACACACAGTGTAACACTAACTACTGTGTAATATTTACAACAACAAGGCTGCCTTTAGTTACTCTTTGAAGGTCCGTTTATCATAATTTTTGCATGACCTTGAATAGCATCATCCTTGCTAAAGGGAAGTGATGATTTCCAGCACCACTGTTGGTAGGCACGCACCTACTACTCATAGTGAAAGTACCAGTCAGGATTTTCAATCCTTAATAACGTTATTCACACAACTGCTAGTAGTTCTCAACTGGATTATGTTTTTACAGTTCTTCACACATGGTACAAAAAACATGTCTACCATGCATCCAGTAACATCACCTTACAACAGGGAACATCTACTGAAGTGCAACAAAACTGAAATCTGGGATTCTCAAAATGGTGTTCATAAAGATTCAATTTAGTGACAGGATGCTGATTCTATTACTGGTTTGAAAATTGAAAAGAGGTCTTATCATTTGAGTTTATTTTGTTGGTAATGATTTTATTGTTGCTTCTTTCTTTGGGTGATTATATAGCAGTTAACATACTGAACAAGAAGTATGCTCATATCTTCTGGAATGTCGTGCTATGGTTATCGGTAAATGCTGCAGTCAGATATTTTACAGAAATTTAGTACTCCTTCAAAACGTCAGTTAACTATTTACCAGTCAATATGGCATTAACACTTCAGAAGACTTGAATTTTCAACAATGCTCTTAATAGAATAAATAAATAACAACAAAACAAACAATAACACTAGAAAATAATGTCTAGTCAAGATTATTAAAACACAACTCCAAAAGCCTTGATAACTAATATTTTAAATACTTCCAACAACTTTTACATTACTGAGCATTATAAAGAATTATTTAAATATTAGGGAATGCAGATACACGCCAACTCATGGAACAAACCACAGCACGACACAACTACTAAGGTCATGAAACAATTACGGGAGGGGAGAGGCACGATGGCACTCAATCTAATACTAATAATGCCCAGGAGCAAAGGCAGGTGGAAACTCTGAGCACTGTTAGGGACTTAGCTTTTCCAACCTTATTTTAACAAGTATATTACTTTATTAAAAACAGTCAATTATTATGTCATATAAAACAATAACACAAACTTTATCAAGTGAGCTTGGTGATCAAGCCTTCTATCCTTATCTGCTACTCACATCACTTGATGGTAGAGAATTTTAATATTTCAACAACTTCATACTCTTAACTTTAGTAGCACAGAACTTTCGTAAGTTTCTGCAGGAGTGTACCCCACACCTCACATTTCAGGGGGGTGTGGTTAAAGCTGTCCTTGTTCTTAGGCTACACTGTCTACACCTGGCATTGCCACCTTTTTAACTAGCAGGCCACTGCTCTGGCTCAGTTATGGTCTCTAACACAGTGCAGAGTTCCATTCGTCATGCCAATTCCTATTTACGAACTGCAGACAGCTTAGCCATATGCACAGTTACGCATGTAAAAAGATATTTAAAAAAACCTACAAACTACAAGCAGATCACAAAACAAATACATGAAATCCTTCGGAAAAACAAACTATTCGAATTACTGCAGCAAATATCTACAAAATCAATCCTCCTTCAAAACAAAAATTGAGCTTGCACATTAGCCCAATTATCTCCATTACGTGACAGCAGTTTTAAATTTTGGTACATTCAAGGCCAACACAAACTATGATAACCAGACTACCACAATGCCTAGGCATGGACAGACTCCCAAATGACTTATCTGTTACCAAAACACAAAATCCGTCAGGTAATGATTTCAAGTTTTGGCTGCATCATCATCAGCAAATCTCTAAAACTCTCCATCCTGCTACCAGGCATTCCTTGGCTGTCAACAATTGTAATGAAACATGTCCGAATTAATAACAATCAAACCATGCCAAACAGAAATAGCCACAAAGTAAAACACCAGTTTTGGTTAAATCACAGCTACTATATCTGGTGTAAATATAATGCATCAACACTGAACACACTCAGACATGTTTAAAAAGTCCAGTTTCCAAAAGGTTTGAGCCCTCCAAAGGCTGTATTCTATAAACCTTACTGGATCCACCAAACGGTCCAAATTTATTCAGTCAAGCCTTCTGTGTGGTTTTCATTGGATTTAAACTCAGTTCTGAAACTCACTTCTTGGAAGCCTTAACCTTTATCCTGCTGGAGTGGTTATTTAGATTTTAACACATGGTTTATGAAATAAATAGGAATTTTGTGGAAATTAAACAGAGAATATGCAGCCATGTACTTCAGAAGTTTTGGATCTGTGGTAACCACAGGCTAATTGGTCAGGATAAAAAGGACACACTAATTTGATGCCTTTACAAGAGTTATATCAGGGACCTCAACACTCACTTGTCCTTAGATTGTACAGCAAGCCTAATTAATTTTATTCTTTCCAGAAAGAGTGCCAATGAAATGCTTTCCTCACTTTACCAACACCTCAACAGAAATAATAATCCCCCCCCCTCCCCCCCCCCCAAAAAAAAAGTTTTATCATGAATAAGTCTAGGCAGATCCAATTAAGCTTGCCACATTCAAAATTACAATATCAAGAACAAATCCTTCTGTCAACATATACCCACAGTTTATCCCATTTAAAGAACTATTACTTATATTAGCAATACAATAAAATTTTAACTAAAGCTGGAGTACAAAGCTTACTGTCATATGGTTGCTTCACTACTTTCAACCAGCATACTACATTACATCATCACTTAGATATCAGCTAAACAAATTTTCCATCAAATTAATTTCCAACCCACCTAGGATTCTCAGATTCCTAGAGTCTCCCATCATATCCTGAGTGGAATTCAAAATGGTCAAATAATTTACTAAGTAGTCGGTAGAGCATTATGTCAAAATGATAATTTACAAATGAGAATTCCTTCCCACTCGGTACTGACGAGACCAAAATCTCATGTAAGTTAACATACTGTGCATAACTGTAGCCTTTCTCAAGTTGCAATGTGAAAGCATCTTTCACACAAACTTAAAATACACCTAGTCTTTGTGGCAATGCTGTAGGGCTGGCAAATATGCACATAACTACAGAAATATAAAATTCAACATGAAAGAACATCTGACACATAGAACAACACAGAGTCTATGCTGAAAGAGAAATCAACTTATAAAACTTTAGACACTTTCAAGGGTAAATGTAATGGGATGAGTAACATGTGGGAACAGCTATGATAAGCTTAAAACTTGTTACACAGCTAAAATACTGTTAATTACATGCAATGCTTTATTAACCCTTTCAGTGCTCTTTTCCTTGCATGAGAACAACCCTCTGGTAAGTTCAACACCATTCCATGCCAAGGAAATGTATCACAGAATGAACCAGACTGTCATTAGTACACACAAGTGATCATGTTACTCAGGGTATAGTTCAATGGCAGAAGATGACAAAAAATCGGCTGCTGGGATATGGTACAAACACAAAGAAAAAAAAAAAAATGAAGCAAATGAAGTGCTAGTGGATGACCCATGTGACTTAAGAACTCATGGTCACACATATCTTGGTTTGTGACTCCCTCCCTCTTCTATAGACCCTAATGTCAAAACATGTGACAATCTGCAAAGACAACAAGAAAAAGAGAAAGATGCTCTTCAATTGTGCTATAAGTCTTCATTGCAAGATACAGCCTTTCATCCTAGGTGTACTGCAGTACTAACTTCTTGTGGAAAAATGATGCATAACCTATAACCACAATGCAAACCATTTTATGTAGAAACAGTACAGATTACAAATACCTTTCAATCTGATTTGTGTTATTAAAAAAATAACTGCTTCAGATTCACTTTAACGGCTTTTTTAAATTTATCTCACACTGAAATTTGTTTACAAAATTATGAATGTGCAGAGACACTGAATGTATCCCATTTCTGTATTTTATTACTATTTCAAGCAGTACAGTATGCAATTACGCTGCAATGGTCAAACAGAAATATGCCTATATATAGGGGCATTTTTTCCTGTTTGGACAAGCGCCTGCCCGAAACTCTGCTAGTTACATCATACGCTGTCAGGAGGTTTAACAGTTGATGAAGAAAGTGACAAAAAATATTCACTGTGATACTAACCTTTAGAAAGTGTAAGAAAAACTCACCAGTGCTACAGCACATACTGAAAATGTTGCCCTCCCAACAACATGCAGTCAGAATGCTGGTGGAACACTTTACTCTCTGGTGTTCTTGCCCAGCAACTGTGCAAATCTGATGGTGTGCACTCATCACACACAAAACACCAATTTTTTTTTTGTCAGGAAGAGGGAGTAAGTCCTCAGTTTTCTCTACTCCAGTATCGGTTGTTGTGTAGGGAAAGCCAAGCCTCATAAGAGGAAATGCTAAATGTCCGTCAATTTCTCATTGTGTACAGACTGAAGAAACCAATTTAAAGAATGTGTTCTTGCAACTGGATCATGTTCCTTCAGAGCACGAACTACCACTGTCTTACATGGTCACAATTGTAACAATTTTGTGGCCCTTCATGCAGATATTTTCGAAAGTCTCCTGAACGGAAAAATTATCTGCAACATTTTCTAGCAGACTCATATTTGAAATACAGCTGTACTAAAACTGATGCTGTTCAACAATGCACATGAGTAAGGCATGCTGTTATATCATTGAAGGAGTGAGAAATGCATTTATGAGCAACAAACCCTATGATTTATTACCACGGGACTGTTATCACCAACACTCCCACATGAACACGGTGCAAGAGAGCTGATGTGGCTCATACTGACACAGTCTTTGTACCCCCATTCCCTTAATTAACACCTTGTGACTTTTATTTGGGGGAAGTTTAAAAGATAAAGTGTACAAGACAAATCCTCACACTCTGAAAGAACTATGAAACAACATCCGCTGTGGGATTTCAACAATTTCCAGCAAGAACACCAGAGAGTATATAATGTGTTCCACTAGTAGTAACTGCATTCAGTTAGAACAGCAACATTGTCACCTTCTGCTGTAGCACTGGTGAGTTTTTATTAGACTTTCAAACAGTAATTATCACAGTAGATCTTTTTCTCACTTCCTTAACCAACTGTTAACCACAACACCCCCCCCCCCCCCCCAAAATTAAAACAAAAAATATCCCAGAAAATCTTTTTCTCCCTTCCTTAACCAACTGTTTACCCCAAAACCCCCCCCCCCCCACCAAGATTTCGCACAAAATGTAATGCTGGTGGAGCACCGGACAATTGCGCACTGTTCGAGGGGAAAAAAATGACCCTATATAATTTACTGCAATATGTATTCAGATGGTGGCTTTACTACCACTTCATTCACACAAACAAACAAAAATTACATATATGACAAAGCTACCATAACTCTGAACTGTGTGGCCACTCCAGCCGATGATTTTAACTCAAGTGTACACATGTGCAATTAAACAAAAGTACCCCTGGGATACATATATACAGAAACTTGAAATGTGAACACAGGACCATATGTAAGAGCAAAATTGATTTCAAATGCCTTGCAATGCTTTGATCAGTTCCACAATATTGCAACGACAATAACCACTGAGAATAACGGGCACAATCTGGAATGTAGAGGAATGGAAGAATCAACCATAATGGTGATATATCAACACCAAATAGAACAGTACCACAAAAGGTAGCCCTCACCCTCCCACCCACCATAAATCAACAACAGATGCACAGAACCAAGAAAATGTAAACTCTATATAAAACAGTTTAATATGACCCAGGGCTTGGTTTTTAAGAGAAAAAAAAAATTCTTGCCAGACCAAAAAATCAATTGCATATTTACTCTAACAACCCACTAAATGTCCAATCCCTATATACACAAACACACACACACAACTATTCCTGACCTCTGTATTTTCCCACATTCATTCAAAATGCCTCCGTGTAGAGATAAAAACACGCCAAACCACTCAGTTCATTTAGAATAAAACTAGAAATCTACACTGTCTACAATGGCAATTTGTGAGACAGCATCCATATCAATGACAATGAACTTTGTTTTTAACATGTTTGCATTTTAGTTTAGTTTCTGGACCAAAAACAATTTTCTCCTCAGCCTCACGTCACTTAAATGTTCAATACACCTATTCAACTCTGCAATCAGTGAGCACTATTTTTTGAGCAGTGACTACACAGTAACTAACAAACCAAGCCTTATGCTGACAGCAGGCTGTAACAGCCTATTGCTGTGGTCAGGATCACCAAAACTACCGTACTTACTCGATCAAAAGAACATGAATGCAATTCTGATCAAGTAACAAAAAATGCTCTTATCACAAACTCAAAATGAGATCTGAACCTCCATCTTTTTTAACTTGAAGCATTCTTATTTGAAGAAATTTTTGCACAACTTACCACGCAACTCTTAACTCTAAGAAAACACCCACTTTCTTATGTGGGGTCTTCACATACTTTCTGGCATTCATTCCAATCAACCAACCAGTATGAAAATGTGTCTTGGCATTGTGACATGCAGAAGAAAATACAATATAACAGCATATAACTGTGAACTCTGCACAATACGATTACTGTTGCAATGCCTTCTCATTTACGTTGGGAAGTTAAAACCCATGATTCAACAACGCTAACAACTTTTCACACGTTGTTAAAGAAAATATATTTTGTACCTGAACCACCATAATGAAACATCTGGAGGATCCTTTAGGATTCATATAATACTGCACTGGTGAAGAAATTATGAAGCATCTCTGGTAACCAAGTTAAGAAATAAATGCAGCCATGTGCACACTACACGGTGTATCTTTAATCACTTTACCGAGCTTCTGTATTAAACTTAACTTGACCCTCCTTCAAAGACATTACTGCGATATTTATGTGATTTCTCTGATAGAAAGGAAAGGAAGGAATACAGTTTCGAGTAAGTACGGTAACACACACACACACACACACACACACACACACACACATATATATACATATATCCTGGCTTATCCCCTGTTCCCAACCCTCCCAGTGTACAACATAAAAGTTGAAGTCACATTTCTCCACTGGTAGTATACATAGTGCATCACTTGCTTTTGGCTTCACAGTAATCCTGTAACAACTCAGAAACAGAGAGAGACAACGCAGATTAGTATTCATTCTCTTTGATTGTCCCCCAGTTTAAATATAAAATCAAAGTTAATTATGCTCATTAATATCTAATATTACACCTACATACTATATGGATACTATTACACTCTTCTAAGAAATTATGAAGCAACATCTAACAATGTTGTCCTTCACACACGTAAATAAACCTACACTCAAATAAGATGGGTATTGTACATATAACTCCCGTGCATCCGTAACTTACCTTCCACCTTAATCTTCTTTGCTTTGTGTTCACACTCGCCAGGTGGTGGTGGCGGCGGCGGCGGCAATGGGGGTGTAGACTGTGAAACGAAACAAAGAGTCTAATTACCGACACAGTACAAACAAAAAACTAATTCCTTCTGTGCTGATCACACAAGGATATTAAAAACAGAACCGGAAACTGATTCTCAACCATATTACCTGACGCATGAAACAACCTGAAATGATTACCAACTTCATCCAGTAGTAGTTAAAGATATAATAAATTCATGATAAATTTAGTTTTACATAGTTTTTTTAAGCGCACACAACAAATCCTACACACTTCCCAACTGGGCATCATGTTCTTGTGAGACAGGATTGTACAAATTCAGAAATGAATAGTTTTATGTGAAGCACGCCTCCTTCTATAGGCACAGAGGCATGAAACTTTCTGTGCCACCAACAGGACTTACTCAAGAAGCAGCTAGTACACATGCATGTTCTAGGTTTGCTACAGTGGACTCTTCCCAGTCAGAGCTGTTGCATATTAAACTATCCAATCATAACAACACTACTGTACCCTAGGCCTTGGCATCAACCACTCTACTGTGACATGCAGTCTACTGACAAAAAGGCAAGAATATTAGATTACAAGGAGTTTCAAAATCTTCATCATGAAAAATTCATTTTAATTTTAATGGAGTTCTTATAATTGTGTCGTGACATTTCAATACTACCAAATGTGTTGCCACTGAATGTAACTACTCTTTATTGCTTGTATCAATACAGCTACATGTTACAGTCCTCACACACCATCATCAGGCACATATAACACACATCTAAAACATATGTACGGAAAGCGAGTATTATTAATTTGCAAGCTAACAAATTAATAATATTCAACCTGCATACATACTTGTATGTTTTAGATATATATATCGACATGCCTGATGATGTTCTATGTGAAAGACTGAAACATGTAGCATTACTGATACAATAAAGAGTAGTTACGTTCGACAGCAACATGTTTAGTAATACAGGCATACCCCCATATCCGTAGTTCACCGCGGTCCGAAAAAAATTTGGAAAACTAAAGAAATAAATGGTTCATAAGTTTCAAAATGGGTGCCAAGCGAGAATGGGATGTAATATGGTGAAATCCAGTGGCCCAAAAGCGCCCAGTACTTGACTCATCTTTCTTTGTTCCCATACCCACGTCTCCCCACAAACTTGCTACCATTCTGCTTCTAGCATTCTTGCTGTTCGAATTAGTTGCTGCATTATTGCAGTGTTTGTGTTCAGAAAGCCCTTATTTACCGTAATAATGGCCCCAGAGCATAAGAGTAGTGATGCTGATAATGCTTCTACGCCTAAGAGAAGCCATGATGTACTTTCCAATGGCGAGAAAGCAAAAATTCTGGATATGATTGAAATGGGGGGGGGGGGGGGAATTTTGGGGAATTTT
>Ga0131853_10004412_pt1 | contig 25242 bp, 15 predicted proteins | sample TergutLab28metaG_FD_92764 | JGI IMG/M metagenome (GOLD analysis project Ga0131853, IMG submission 92764) | Labiotermes labralis P1 segment gut microbial communities from Petit-Saut dam, French Guiana - Lab288 P1 (version 2) (version 2) | ecosystem: Host-associated > Arthropoda: Insects >... | reverse complement strand
GGAGGGGGGGAGAAGAAAAAGAGAGGGAACAAAAAAAAAAAAAAAAATAAAAAAAAAAAAAAAAAAAAAAAAAAAAAAAAAAATATAATTTGTGTATTTTTTTTTTTTTGTGTGGGGGGGGGGGGGGGGCTAGTCCGCAACCAAAAGTTACGAAAACTGCGTGTGTTGGCCTTGCCTCTGTCTGCCTGCCTGTCTGCCCTCATGTAACAGTTCGAAAGTCGTTGAACGGATTTCCGTGAAATCCAGCATTGGGAGATTTTACTAAAAATTGTATTAATCCCTTTGTTTAAAAGTTGTCATTAGTCATGAATATTTTATATGAAGACCTAATCGCATTTATATGCTTATCTCTAACGTAAATCGCTAAATATTTATTGGAGCAAAAAGTATTTCCAACAAATTTTTAGACAGCAGTGAGACAAAAACTTTATGTCCCCTGCCATTTTATGCAAGCCTTGCAGGTCAGTAGACAAGTGACATGACAGCCCTAGAATACTTTCCGCAACATGTGCAATTCCAACCCTGTATATTCATTACAAAAATAACGAGGTCTCATATTTGTTATGTTTGTTGGACCGTGCATCATTGTGATAACTGAAGAATAAAAACCAACTAGATGCTACTTATTATTTTATTGTACCTATTATAGGCTCAACATGTTTCGGGCACTGCTTTAGGTTGTACGTTAGGTGCGGTTAGGCTGGAGTAGTGTCCAGGCTGCAGCCCGGACACTACTCCAGCCTAACCGCACCTAACCTCCAACCTACAGCAAACCAAGAACGAAACGACCAATGTGGTAATCAACATTGTAGTCGCGAGCTTCTGATGATTGGCATAGTAGTGCCCGAAATATGTTGAGCCTATAAGAAGTACAATAAAATAATAAGTGGCATCTAGTTGGGTTTTTCTCTTCAGAGATCTCTTATATTTAATTCGTCAAATAAGGTAATATCCACGCCATTTTGTTCCGTTTACAGGACGAATAAGTACCTGCAAAAATCTTCCATCACCCGAGTCTGCGCTGTTGGTGGATTCTTCGTCTCTATCCCTGTGTTCCTAACAGGTAAGTTGAGCACGAAGCTTAACGGTCCACAATTAAACTATGACAATCTGGTTGTAAATAAAAAAGACAATACTATTCCGGAGAGTCGAGGTATTGTGTGCGGTAAACTTGTTTGTCGCAGGGTCAAGGGCTCGTGGTTTATCAAAATGTCTCAACGTATGCAAATTACATTGAAGCAAGTCAAGATGTTACTTGAGTAATAAGAATGTAAGGTCACAGAATGTGTATGCTAGTGGATACTAACTCACAAAGGGCGTAACGTACTTATACCTATCTTGATACCACGATCCAGAGATATCCCCTCCCCCTGCTCCAAACAGCTGACTTTTGAATACTGAAATTACGGTGTTTTGAGAAGGGAGACGAAAGAAGGTCTTCCGCTGTCTTTAAAGAGTATGAGCTAACTAATCGTGGGTTTACGACTATATAAATTATACGTTAGTATGGAAGCACCCCAATAACATAAGAAGGTTCATGTAAGTATAACGTTCTGGAAAAAGGTGCGACTGCTTCTTACAAATCCCTTAATGTATATCTGTCATTTGCCGCCCCTTGGAATCTGCGGCCTAGGGCGGCCACACCAGTTACGCCCCGGTTCCTCGCTGTATCTGCATGATCAGTACAGGAATATGTATGGACGGAGCCATCCAATTTGTTTGTGGATTGGACCCAGAGCAGTGGCGTTCGTGTAGCTTCTGCGTCAGAAATCAACAAAGGAAACATATTGTCTCATGAAAATTCAACTGAGTCTTTTAAGTTGTGTTTTTCAAGGACGCTGTCACTTGATATTACGCAGCGTCGGTGATGGACGAATGAGTGTGGGCCATTGGTGGAATGATATTAACAGCGGAAACCGATGTACTCGGAGAAATAAAACTGTCCCAATTGCACTTAGTCTACTACAAATCTCCCACACTGACTTGCCTGGTATTGAACCCACACCTCTGCAGTGACAGGCCGGCGACTAACCTCCTCAGCCAAGGTATGGCCCGTCAGTTTGCCGAAAAGTTAGCAGTGGACAGGTCGAAGGTGCAGTACAAGGAAATGACCTTGTCGGAGAAACATGGAAACAGAGAGCAAATTACGAAACGTGAAAATCAAGAGCAGACTTCCTGTTCGGGAGGTCCCGGGTACGGACCTTGACCAGAAGACTGGCTATCGTGAGATTTTTCGCGATTTCAAGGCAGATGCCGGGACAGCGCCTCAAATTCGGCGACTGCCTCTTTCATCTCCGTCCTTTCTACCTCACTATTGGTTAACGAGCACATCGTTCGGCGCTATGTAATCTGTGGCACTGAAGGCAAAAATGTAAAGCTGCCCGTACGTTTATTTAAGAATCATACCGTGAAAACGTATTGGGGAGTGACATATAATTCCATGCATTCTTAACCTTGGCACTACATAGAAGCTGTGAGCTTCATGCCTCGGCCACTTTTCCCTTTTGAAACATTATCCGGTAACCCACTGAATATGAGAGCATCGTTACATGAATAATGAATAGACGCGTAAGACAACCTTCACATATTGTTTGAGGGTAATCGTCCTTTGTTGAGGTTTTGCAATAGTTGTTACTTGATGCCATTTTTTACTGTAGGTATTTGTTTTTTGTTCGCAGGCATCATTTTATACACTTTCATCCAGTTTCACTCCACTCCAGCCATAGTGACTAGTGTGTTTATTGGTGTGGGTATCATTTTCTGTGGCTGTGCAATGGTCCACAACGTCTTCGTCTGGCAGAAGGTGATGGCATTATTACATTGTTTTGTTCACATATAACCTCTCTGTTACCAATATCTTTACATATTTTGTTGATGGACACGCTTACTTCTTCCCAACTGAGACAGGACACTTTCTGTAGAAAACATAATGCACAAAAGTGTCAATTCTGAGACATTCTGATGATGGCATATGCCAGGGAGTAGGGTTTGTTTAGCGTTATTTTCAGAACAAATATAATATTTGAAGAATTGGATGTGTCCCTGTCCTGGGATGAAAAGGTGGGGAGAGGCACCGCTCAGATGGGTTTAAGATAAAGTACTTTCTCCACCACTTCACAAGAACACAAGTTCACCACTCAATGAGAATAATTCTTTATGTTGAACCGAAGTGAATAGTAGAGCTTACCACCCTTCCATCTAAGGATGATGACAGATCGAGTTTTGGAACCATCTTTGTTCTTGAATCATACAACAGGGAGAGTCCAGAAACTGTAAGCAGAACATGAATGTTTCAGTAGATAAATGCCCAAACAGATTGTTTTCCAACATGCTGTGTCCATGGACAGAACTCATGGATTTGACTTCCTTTCATATTTTCCTCAAGCTGTTCCAGTTCCCCTCCCAACTTCTGGCTGTTCCTAGTTGCAGGTACTGCAATCAAATGTTACATGAAACCATACCGCTGATAGTTAAATCAAATGTATATACAGATCATCTGCACAATATTCAAACTTTGGACTTTGGTCAGTTATGGAAAGCTGACTGATGATCTGTGGATACGTGTAACGTTTGAACGTTTCAGTGGACCAAGGGTGTAGTTGCATTCATGTGAACTATAAGTGCTACTGTCATTTAATCATTTTTAACTTTTCAAACAACCATATCTGAGGTCTTGGTAACAAACTACCAATTAAAGCTGCATAACATTCCAGAAGAGCGAGGACTTTATTTACACCACAGTTGAAGCCTGAAATCATGCAACCAAATTAGAGTACCTGAAATTAGATGTAGCACCTAAAAATAAAAAAAAAAACATGAACACAATGTATTGCAAAATACGTATTTTGCTGCAGAGACATAGTATTAAATCATGATTTTTTTTAACCTGTAGATTGTATATAGAATACACACTGTATGAACTTATTACTGATGATAACCAAAACATGTAGGAATGTGAATATGAATAAATAGGTGTTATTATACATTTATTAAGTGTACTTTTATGGTGTTTATTTAATCATTAATTACCAAATATGTGATTATCATGAATCAGTTCATGCCCAAAAGCATATAAAACAAGACAACATTGTAGCAGCAGGGACTTACTGTCAGCCCAGGTAGGGTACATCTTTTGTGCTAATATCTGTGTGATTTATACATTCCTTACAGGAGAAAACCAATGCAGTTCGAGCCCTGGCACAACAACACCGTGAACGAGAGCAACAACAGTCACTAAGGCAACCTACACCACCCACACCCATAGACCTGAACAAATCAACGGCCTGCCACCCTAGAGACGCAAGTGGCAGTGTGAGTCCTGGGGTGCCAACTGCAACGCTTGACCTCAGTTCTGTGAACACTGCTACTTCACCACATGAGCTGTCTACGTTGGTGTGATGATAGTTCTTCGTAATGACAGCTGGATTTCCTCCATGGCCACCATACCATGTCATTGTCTCATATACCAATGTAATTTATATAGACTTTGTGTATGTAGCATTCAGGTATCAGATATACCTGGACTGGAAAATTAATGTTTTGAAAGGAATATAAAACAAGAGAAAGAAATTAGATGCTTCTGCATGACAGGGCCTATAGTATATGAATTAAAATTTTCTCTGGGAATTTATTTCTTCTGGCATGAAACAGAAGAAAGAAAAAAAGACAAGTTTCCCTTTCAATTGAAATATGAGGTTCTCATGGTGGTGAATATGAAATCTTTGTTCTGAAATGCAATGCTGCATTGCTTGATGGACAGGTATTGATTTTGCAGAGGAAACTACTGCCTTCATCTTCAGAGTAGATGAATTTACCAAAATGCATAGTGTCCTCACTGGAGAAGACCACCGTCTCACTCTTTGAAGTCTGTTCAACAAATTAAGAAATCTTCCTGACATGACTTGAAACAAGAGTATTTCTTACAGACAGAATTCTTGGCAGCACATGTCATCTGCACACTACACTACTCTACACAACCCTACGCTACACTGCACTTGTACTTTCTTTCAGTGAAGATTTTGGAAATATCAACATGAACTGTTTCTTGGATTTTATTTAGCGCTCTTACAACTGTGAGATTACCTAGTTTTTCCATGAGAAATATGGATCATAAGGAAGTCATTTTAATATTAACATCCATTCCTTTTATCACTGTCAGCATATTTTAGTTACTATTATTCCTTATGCAGCTGAAGTACTTTTACATGCCTATCATGTTTTGGCTTTCCAGCCTTCATCAGGGGCATAACAACACTCAGAATCAAGCAGACATTAATGTAATATCAAGAACTAAAATCTTATGGACAGTATTTGAATGAGACTTTATTTTCTCTTTCAGTGTTTTGAATCATGCCTCATATCCTGTTATATCTCTTGTGTTATAACTGATCAAACTTTCACTTTATCAGACTTCCAAAATCCGTCCCATTTTAGTTTACATTTTAACCTTCAGAGGACCATGATACAAATACGTGCTCCTTTGCTTGTTGCTCCTGACAGATCATGGCACACTTACTTGTTCTGCAGTGCATGTAAATTCCCACTTCTCTCCTAGGCTTCTTAGTGACAACAGGAACAAATGCAAAGTTAGTGCTATCCTTTGGCTTGTGGTGAAGTACCAATCACATGCCCTACCAAGATTTCTTTTTTTTTTCCCCCCTTTTTTTAAATACATATAATGAAAATTCCTACCCAACAGGCTTGCCACACCTCAAAATTACTCATTTGTGATCTGGAAAATATTGGTTTTATATGTATTTAATTCCCTCTCTTTGACTGTTATAAATCCAGTTCAGTTTTATATCTTCTGTCTGCTTAGTCTCTTTCCTTGGTAAATTACAGTGTTTCTTGACAGTATCTTAAACTGCCCACATACTTTGTTTCTCTTTGATGCAAATACTTTCTTGAGTGTTTGTAGATCCTATAAAATCTAAATCAAAATAGTTTCACACTCAGAAATTTCACTGCATGCTAATGTCTTACAGCTGAGGAAATGCTGATAAATATTTTTCATGTTTATGTAGTAAAAAATTAATGTACATCATTCCATATTTGCATAATAAATATTAAAAACTGGAATGTAGTTGTTATGTGATGTATGTAGCCATAAATCTATGATGGGTAACTGCAAACAGTTCAGTTGCTTAACATGAAATGAAGCATCCCAGTGTTTTGCCCACACACTGCAGGGCATTTACAAACATGATACATGAAATCTGAATAGTATTCAGGTTGGAATATATCACACATGGAAACTGTCATAAACATTGGCTGAAGGAGTCAAAGAAAGGGTCCCCTATGATGCAGTACTGAGTTTTTGCAATATACTTGATCATTGTGTCAGAAGGCAACAAGTGACTTTATTATTATGAGAAGAAAATTCAACACAATTCTCTACTGTATGACAAAATATCCTGAACATATGTAGATTGTAAACACTCTTGTATTTATGAACATTTTGTATGAAACTACTTTTGGAAATGCAATGTTAAATAAAACATTTGTGTCTTGCTTTCTGTTAGTCTGATGTTTGGATTTCTCTCTTTGTTTAAAAAAGCATGTGACCTCAAACCTCACCATTAACAGTACTTTTCATAAGAGTGTCACTGAACAACACTGTTACTTGCTGATGTCTCTGATGAATGAACAAGTAGGGTGCATTGGTGGAGTGTCGATGACAGAGGAAACTCCCAAGTACTCAGAGATAACAGCTTTGAATATGGATGCATTTATTCTGCCAAGCATGGTAAGTTGAAACTCATCTAAAGCAGGAATATGCTTTTGTCAGAAAACTGCTGTAGACCTAAGACCAGTGCAAAGAAACTAAGGCACATATAGAACTAAAACAGAAGATTGCCAGAAAATATTCTGCTTTAATAAATTTTATTTTCCCTTGTTCCTATAATTCTCTTCCCTGTACTTTGAGGAAATGGAACACCTTGGTCAGTAAGGTTAGAGGCTGTTGGCTGGATGAGCAAGAAATCAAGAGACAACACTTTTTTTACCTTCTCCACAGCACCATTTCAACTCTGGGGCACACCTGACCCACTAAATAATGCATGGCAGGAGCTGTTTTTTTCCCCATTGTAAAGCAACTGGAGCACAAGACTCACCAATCAGCTCTATCTAGTGATGAGGTTAAGCATGTTTGGAGCTGTACCTGCACTCTCCCATACATCTTGCTATTGTGGTGCTTACATAACACAGGGACTATTTTACTATTAACTTTTACCTGTATTGTGGATTATGAAACGTACATAACATGAAAACCTGCTGTCATAAATGGGAAATAATTGAATTTGCACATAAAACAGTTACATGTGTAAACTTTAATCTATTATGGACACAATAAGCAGAAGTTTGAGGAAAACAGACAAAACTGAAGAAAGAAAACTGAACATGAATATATGACACAGACAAGAAGGCATGTTGCCGGTTTCAGAAGCAAAATGAAACTGCAAAACTGGAGTCATCCAAATGCAGCAGCAAAGAGGGGTGACAGTCTGTGTACTTAACCCCTGCAAAGATGTTTGCTCTGCTTCCTTGCTAACCCACAAGCTGAAGTCCACTTCCTTCAACTACACCTTTCCTCAGCACCTGAAAACACTGGTGCCATGAGTTCATGCATGTACACACACTGAAAGACTGCAGTGCAGTGTGTGTTTATTTCAAATGTCTGGGCTGTGACTGGGACATTATATTGCACAGTGTAAACTGTACAATGTGTTGTGTCTATAAATTCTTACATGCAAACATAATACACTGTACAGTAAGATTATATATACACTCATGGCAAATTGGAATAGTTGTGATTTCTGTGCTGCATTGTCATGCAAAACAGTCTGCACAGAATGCTACACAATGTGAAATACATCCCTGTACAGATGTCAAAGGATACATAAAGAAACTAGTAACAGTCTTCACATGATCATGATCTACTGATAAATTCATAAAGATGGTGGCAGAAGGCTTCCAATAGTCCATCTGTAAAGAAAAATTAGATTTTTAGGAGCCTTATGACAGACTATAACATATGAGAGTTTACAAGGGGCATTTGAAAATAATTTGGACTCACCCAATTTGCAGCAATTTTATCTTTATGCTGAATATTAAAAAACTGCTACCTTAACATATTGCCCTCATAGGTTACACAGAGCTGCTGTTTATGTGGGAGTTTGTGGATGAATTCATGGAATCATTCCTTAGGGTTGCTGCGATACCAAGTTTCCTAATCACTGCTAAAGCTCTGTACCCAGCTGAACAAAGTGCTGTGTGCAGGTGCTTGATCTCCACATACTGCAGATAACCGACAATGAATATCTGACAGTTTGATGCCTTCTTTCAACAGGAACCACATGGTCCACCTCTGCCCACAATCTTCCTCCGTTTTGTGACTACTGTCCATATGCTTTGACCACTAAACATGGTAATGACACAGCAGTTTTTCACAGGCATGCATGTCTAGGGTCATTTGGTGGTAAAATACTGTACTAAAACTACACTAACTGATGAAAATTGGTGTGATCTTACAGCTTGTTATACCCTGAAACAGCAAGTCCTGTCTAAAGCATTTCTGAACTAACTTTGTACACAGTAGCTTCAAAAAGTTCCCAGAATTCGCTGGTATAATTTACAGAAATTTGTAATTTCCAGGGTGTTGTCCATTATGAGTTCATCCCTAAAGTTATAACTGTGAATAAATAAACGTGCACTGACATCCATCATCGCCTTATGGATGCTGTCACAAGGAAATGTCCCCAAAAATGAAGAACCAACCAGTGATTTCACCTTCACAAGAATGCTGCAGCATACTGGTTGGTTTTGGTCAAGGATTTCTTATCAAAGAACAATATGACAACATTGGAGCATCCCCCATACTCCTCTAACCTCACTGCAGCTGATTTTACCTGTTCCCTTGACTGAAATGAGAGGAGCTCATTGCGGACTATCAAGACGTCTTTGAAACAAAGGGCTGTGAACATGGGCACACAGAGAAAGTGTACCACAGGATTGATACTGGCTACGCCTAACCCATTCACCAGCCTCCACACAGATTCCCTTTAGTGAAGCAAGCAGAGGTGAATATCCTTTTGGAGGACATGAAGAGCAAAGGAGTGATTGAGGAGTCAGACAGTCCTTGGTCATCGTCTGTGGTGCTCGTCCAGAAGAAAGACGGCAGTCTTCGCTTCTGCGTAGACTACCGAAGACTGAATGATGTCACAAAAAAGGACTGTTTTCCCCTCCCAAGGATTGACAACATGCTGGCTGGAGCTAGGTGGTTCTCTACACTTGACCTGAAAAGCGGATACTGGCAGGTGGCACTGCATCCGGAGGACAAAGAAAAGACGGCCTTTTCCATGGGACAGGGGGTGTGGAAGTTCACGGTTATGCCCTTCGGACTTTGTAGTGCCCCACAACATTCGAGCAACTAATGGAGTCCGTCCTGAGAGGTCTGACTTACGATGCCTGCCTAGTATACTTGGATAACGCCATTGTTATTGGCCGCACATTTCAAGAACAGCTCGAAAATCTGCGGAAGGTGTTCCAAAGACTACGAAAGGCCCACCTGAAATTGAACCCTGTGAAGGGCCAGCTGTTCCGGAAGGAGGTACGATACTTGGGTCACATCGTTTCGCCGTCAGGAGTAACCACGGACCCCGAGAAGATGGAAGCTGTGAAGAGCTGGCCAAGACCGAAGGACGAACACCAGTTGGGTTTTCTGGGGCTGTGTACATATTACGGGAGGTTCATCTCCGGATTCGCGGATATAGCTAAGCCACTGCCCAGACTGACTGAAGAGAAACGTGCATTCGAGTGGTCCACGGAAGCAGAGGCCGCTTTCCAGGCACTAAAAAAGGCATTGTTTACGGCACCTGTCCTGGGTTACCCGCAACCAGGGGAGACGTTCAACATCGACAACGACGCCAGCAAAATTGGGATTGGTGGTGTACTGTCCCAAGTGCAAGATGGTAGTGAACGGGGTGTGTCCTACTTCAGCAAAACTGTCCAAAGCCATCAGGAACTACTGTGTTACTCGTTGAGAGTTGTTAGCCATTGTGAAGACCCTGGAGCATTTTCACAAGTATCCATATGGACAGGCGTTCCACTTACGCACTGACCACTCTGCCTTGACCTGGCTGCTGAACTTCAGAAATCTGGAGGGACATGAGAACAATTTCACATCCGAACACCGTCAAGGCATCCGACACACCAACGCAGACGCCATTTCCAGACGCCCAAGCCCCGAGGAGTGCTCACACTGCCATAAGGTGGAACAACGGGCAGACGGCCAAAGGGTACGGATAGTAGCTACTGCCGCTGCTAATGGCTGGGAACAACAAGCCCTGAGGAGGGAGCAACTGGCAGAAAACAACCTTGGACCACTGATACGAGAGATGGAGGCTGGACAACGCCTAGAGTGGAAGGATATCAGTGACCGGGGCCCACTTTACAAGAGCTATTGGGCCCAGTGGAAATCCCTCGCATTGAGAGACGGCGTGCTGGAACGTCACTGGAAGTCGACCGACGGGAAGAACACGGCTCAGATAGTTATCCCCCACAATGAGTTGAAACAAGTCCTGGCAGAGATGCACGGAGGTACATCAGGAGGACATCTGGGGGCTAACAAAATCATCGATAAGGTCTGGCAACGGTACTATTGGTTGCACTTAAGGGGCGAATTCGAGAGGTTATGTCAACAGTGTGACTCCTGTGCCGCAAGCTGAGGACCAAGAACCAGACGCCGTGGTCTGATGCACCAATATAACGTCGGGGCACCCTTTCCCAGAGAGCGACAAGGGAAACAGATATCTCCTGATCGCCCCGGACTATTTCACAAAGTGGCCAGAAGTATATGCCAACCCTAACTAAGAAGCATCGACAGTAGCCAACACCCTGGTGACTAAATTCTTTTGCCGCTTCGGTGTCCCGATGGAGCTGCACAGCGACCAGGGCCGGAACTTCGAATCCAGGCTAATGCAGGAAGTTCTGGAGCGGCTAAGGGTCAGCAAGACTAGAACGACTCCACTACACCCACAGTCAGATGGGATGGTGGAGTGTTACGTGAAGACGATCGAGGAGCACTTGAGGAAGGTAGTCTCTACACACCAACGGGACTGGGATGAGAGGCTACCCATCTTCCTGCTGGCCTACCGAGCGTCAACCCATGAGACCACCGGGGTGACGCCTGCCAACATGGGATTCGGGAGGGTGCTTCGCTTGCCCTGCGACCTAATGTTCGGGGCTCCCCCAGACAAGGAAAAATCGACGACAGATTATACCGCCGCCCATGTGGAACGACTACACGATATTCACCATTTTGCCCGACAGCACCTGAAAGTGGCCAGCAACCGAATGAAGGCACGCAATTTGGCTGGTTTTCAAGTAATCGACAGGGTGTGGCTGTACCGCCCTACCTGAAGGAGGGGGAAATCGCCCAAGCTGCAGACATGCTGGGAAGGCCCCTACCTCATCATCACCCGGATCAACGACGTCATATACCAGATTTAGCGCCATTCCTTGGCAAAGATGATGGTCGTTCACCTGGACATACCTGGGGGCTAATCGGGTCGAGTAGCCTTAAGGAGGGGGCAGTGTAACATGACGCTGTTGCTCCTGGCAGCGTGGCTTCCCGCAAGGCTCGTGACATCATGCCTCCAGAATGCTCGTGCACCAAAGCCAGATAAGACTGGAAAAAAAGGGCAGGGCAGTCTTGTGGAAATGGGAGTAGTGTGTGCGTGCAAGCGACCGGAGAACAAGTGTGGGATAGTGTGTGTGTGTATTAAGTATGGTGAAATGGATTTGCGGCTGAGGTACGGTGCGGGAGACTAGCGACGAGCCAGTAGTGTTACTTGTAATAGCACGGAGGACTTGAGGAAGAAGACAAATAAACATTGTTATTGTTAACCAAAGGCCATTCTGTTACAATATTATATAATACATAAACTCAATGCTGTTATTCACACTGTGAATCATTTGGGTCATTCGATGTACATATATAGAGTTAACGATGTTAGACAGACTGAAACAGATGCAGCAGAAAAGTTATGTCACTCCAACAGAAAAGATTTTAGCAGGAGATAGGCAAGGCATGGTGGAGTCTGTAAACTAATGTATCCTGTTTGTACTAGGTAAGAATTGCCAGCAGTGGATAGGGTCAGTTATGGTATCTATTTATAAGAATGGTGATAGACAGGAATAGTAATTATCAAGGGATAACACTTTTGTCACCCACGTACAAAATTTTGTTCAGTATCCATCTATCAAGGTTAAATCCATATGCAGACTACCTTATTTGATATCATCAGTGTGGTTTTTGATGGAATGTGTCAACTACTGACTATGTTCTACATTCATTACATACTTGAGAAACAAAAGGAGTGAGGTCTGGCAGTTTATCAGCTATTTGTAGACTTCAAGAAGACCATTGATTCAGTTGAGAGTGAGGTTTGAGTCTGGTATCCCTATGAACAACAATAACATATCAGAATTGCCTTTATGAATAATTTAAGAGCTGGTTGAATGTGGGGAATGCAGGCTACCTTTTGGTTGGGAATGTTTTGTCTTTAAGTTTGATATCCAAAAACAAATATGTGAGAATATCCCGAACTATAATTTTGCATGATGTTTGGTTTCATAATTACTTGTCCAAGAGAACATGTTAGTTCTTCTTGGAAAACGTTCAATGGAAAACTAAGAAAAAGTTGGAGTACAACATTAAGATACAGGAATGTTACTTTAGTCATGCCATGCGCTTCCTTGCATTCAGTACATCAACCAATATATGTACTCTGTAAAATATAATATTTATTTGTTACTGTCTTGAATGGAGGTAAAGGGTCTGATGGATGGAGATGTTTGGAAGATCCTCAGAATTAAAAAAAAAAACTGAATACAGTTAATGATACAGTGCGTTTTTTAAATTGATGGGGCAAAAGCATATGTATTATAGCTGCAGGAAAGGACAGAAACTTCTATAGTCACCAGAATGGAGACTGGGGCCAGGTTTTCATAGTCAGTATAGGGATACACTATGGACTGGAAGGTCCAGAGATGGAATCCCAGTTGGGATGAAATTTAACATGATGTCCAGACGGGTCCTGGTGCCAACCCAGCGTCCAGTGCAAGGACAAGGGATCTCTTTCCTGGGGGTAAAGAGGCTGGTGCGTGGCATTAATCATCCACCTCCATCTAGCACCAGTGTTAAAGAATGAAGGATGGGAGAATGATATTAAAATGGATCTTCAAGAAGTGGGATGGGGAGAGACAGACTGGATTTATCTGGCCTACGGTAGGAACAGGTGGCGGGCTGTTGTGAATGCAGTAATAAACTTTTGGGGTCCAAAAAATGTGGGGAATTTCTTGATGAAATGAGGACCTGTTATTTTTTCAGGAAGGACTTTGCTCCTAGAGTTAGGTAGTTAGTTGGTGCTGTTTGGTTGGCTGTTGTCTGAAAGTAAATACTGGGTACTTCAGCATGTTGCTGCAGCACACTGACTGTAAATACACAGAATATGCTCAATGCTGAAACCACATCATACACCCTTGACATGTGTTTTGTCTCTACACATACATGTTTAGTGTTGTTAGTGTAGTCACACGACAATTAAAAGAATTTCATGCCAATGTTAATAATACTGATAGTAGTATTTAATTGTGTACAGTTATGTAAGTTAATATGGGTCTTTTAAAACTTGCATAGGCGTGGAATACCTGGATCCAGCATGTATGTTGTGCTTGTATTATGTCGGTGCCTTTCAGTTTCCTTTCTACATTTACAATTACATTTATACTGTTAAATTTTTGTACAGATTGCTAATTCAAATACTGTATGTATACAAAAAAGAGCTGCTCTCCACAGTACTGTGAAGCAGGTGTACAGCGGTCAGCAAATAGCAGAGAGGTGGAAAATTTCCTTAATAGACATATGAAAGAAGTGGAATAACGAAATACAGTATTAATCTACCATGTTTAATTTTAAGAGCTACATAAATTTTCATTTTCCTGATTCTACATTCATTTTAAATAGTCCCTTCAGAAATGTACGGTGGAGATTTTGCTTGTACAGTAAAACCTGCATATGTTGGCAAATTGTGTATCTTTTTAAAAGGAATCAGTTTAAGCAAGCAGGAGTAAGAAAGTTATTCTTTTACATCTGAATTAAAAGTTGCTGTATTTCCTGATAGAGTAAATGTGGTGATATCTGGCAGTTGGTAATCCAATGAGCTCTATTAATGTGGAAATTGATTAAGAGGCTTGTTACATTTCACTGTGCAAACTAGACACTCACTCAAACATCAGGCAGAGGGTGATGGGCTAACACCACCCTCTCTAGTTAAAAAGAGAGAGACCTTGTAGACATGATGTTATCAAACATCTTATCCGATTTACCCTTCAGCTGAAAAGAGCCACTGAAATTGGCTGATGACTAGCATATTAGGATTTTTAAAAATAAGGTAAATACTGTCCAAGTTATAGATGAACTAACTAACTGACAAAAGAAGACATTGGGATTTAATTTAGGCAAGTGAGTCATGGAACATGCAGTTATATTTCTGTGTACACAAATCCAGTTGCAAACTGTTATCTTATAATTACATTTACATGATTTTTACAACCCAGTTTTAAATCAAACATAAATTAAACACTGCCTCAGGGTTAGTTGCCCACACTTCCCCCATGAAATAAACAATTCTATTGTATGCCTGATACCATGAACCAGCAGCAGTGCTCTGTGTATGGTGATTAAAGAAGTGAAATATTTACATCTTTGTGCTTTATGGTGAGGTTATATAAACAGTATATTATATAAGCAGTGATGAAGAAGGAATGAAAATTGTTTCATGGAAAACAGGCAGAAAATTGAGTGACTAATTAAAAGACTAGGTCTGTCCATCAGCTTGCTAGGTACACTACAACATGCACTGGGTAGAGCATTCAAATATGCAGAGAATTTCACTATCTTGCAGCTGTGTAAATTTTGGTGTATAAGCAGAAGGGAGGGGAAGATTTATTGTCAGGTTATGTAGTAACGGGGGGGGGAACAACAGAACTCTGCATACCACAGAGTGAGAAAATACTACCATAAGAAATTTACATCATTATACCTGCAAAACTATTTGTATATTTTACCTTGTCTGAAAGTTAAGAAGTTTTGCTTTAAATAATAAATCCCCAAGCTCTGTTGAATTCCATCCTATAGCTAGTTCAGTGCATCCATTATCATTGTGAAACATTTGCCACACCTTTTGAATGCAAGGGGAAGAAGGTGTGGTCACTTTTAGTATGCAAGAGGAAACGAAATGATTGAAGTATTCAGGTTCTTGTCAGTGTTTGACAAATGGAAGTTGGGTTATTGTAAATATGGCCCCTTGAAGGTGATTGATTTTTTGCAGAGTTGAGAAATACGATGTGTGTGCACATGTAGACTGTTCTGTAGCTTTCAGTCACAAGCTATAGAACAAGCTACATGCACCAATACTTCAATCACCATCTGAAAGTCTAACATATACATGAATTACTTCATATCCCAATACATGTGTAAACGCGACATGTGTTTAACTGTTCTATAATTTAGCACACCTGTGTACATATACAGAGACTTGTAGACTATAATTCAAATCACTTGCCTGTATATATCATCTTGAAGTTGAGTGCTTCCGTGACAAGAAATTTGTAGAGTAACTTCTGCTGGAAGACCAACTGACCATACTATTTGTTATTTCTTTAACTGTGCATCATATCTTCTTATCTGATTATAAATATTCATATAAGCCATTTTAATGTTTACAAAAATTTTTAATCCTTAATTGCTTGCACGTACACCTTGTAAGTACTAATGGACCACATTGTACATACTACTCACTGCTTTTGTGATGGTACTGACATCATTAAAAATGTGATGGACGAGCTGGAAAAGCTTCCAGGAATGTTTCCAGCACCTTTGCAGTTGCTAGTAGAAGTGTATAGTTGCACAACGGAATTATTTTGAAGGAAACATAGCTTAAATGATTGTACTGTTTTGAATTTCTCATTATTAATGTGATTCTGATAACATTTTGAAGCTACCTCATATTATAACAATAGCTTACTTGTCCTTTCAAACATACATTTTGCCAAGTCAAAATCAAACTCTCAGATTTTCCTAAAACATGACAGGAAGATCTGCCTTCTTTTATACCCACAAGGAACCTGAAGATATTTACTATGAACTTAATTACATGAAAGTACATGTAATTATTATTAAATGATTAAAATTAATGCTGCACACAAAATATATCTGGCTGTTATATCTATGAAGTTATTTGTAAGATGTGTGGGTGATTTGGCAACCGCTGGAGGGTTGGTGTTGGTTGTGACCTCTTTCTGGCCACTCCCTGATTTCTTTTTTGTTTGTTTGTGGGGCTTGGGAATTAGTAAGTTTATTTTACTTTGGCGATTGGCTTATGGTATGGCCAAGATGACTCCCTGAGAGGTAGTGATGTGAGCTGGACACACGAGGGGAACTCTCGCTATCTGGACATACTTGGTGGAAGAGTAAGTGCATTACCGGTTTTCTGATTACTGTTAATGGTTTACTGTTTGCTTTAATTTAGCACCCTGGACTGGCTATCTCCCCCTGGAAGAGATTAGTATTTGGTTTTGGTAATTTTCTTGGTGTGCAACCTCCTTTGTTCTTTTGTGTTTCAATTTACTCATTTTATTTTACTTTATTTGCCTTTTCGTATTCCTTTTATTTTATTATTGGCAGTAAAGTGTAACTTGTAATATGTTTTGGTGTTTACTTCCTATGGGAGAGGTTGCAGTAGTGAGTCAGTTCAGGCAACAGACTGTTTTGTTACCCACACCCCTCTCAAGAACCCCCACCCTACAGGTTCTGCCAAGGGGTGTCGTGGCACCACAAGGGATATTTTGGTGGTAGCCCAGCCGGGCCATAACACTGGCATATTACTTATAAACATTAATTATATTATTATACTGGTTTAGTATTTGCTTAAAAACATCAACTTATAAACTGATTGAAGTTAGTAGTATTCCTCAATGGACATGCAACCCCTGATGATGGGAACAACATATGGAGACCCAGCACAATATCCCAGAACAATGGAGAGCACAAATGAACATCTAAAACCTTGCTTAGTAGCATACAATTAAAACTACAAAATTTGAGTTATTTTTTATTCAATGCATCAAGCATGAAGACATCACTACCAGTCTGTAATGAATTATCTTACAAGAACATTTATACAACTCAAGTGCTCTTGCAGTTTTGTATTTATCATATGGTCCTAAGCCTGGTTATCCATAAAAGAAAACACCATAGATAACAAATGTAACAACTGTTTTTGTGCAAAACATATAAGATGTTTTAAATACTCAACTTACCTTCCAAAATCAACAACCAGATAGTACAAGCAAGAAATTGATTTCTTAAACCATGGCACATACATTTCATTTGTATGGTCAAATAATATCATCTCCTAAATTGTTAATAAGGTGTCACTACTTTTTACTGTTGGTAGCAAACCAAACACTAGCGATATATGGTACAGATTTAGCATGCCCAGTAAAGTTAACAGTCTCCTTGTGGCTATATCCATACACAGTTAAAAACAATACAGTTTTTGGGTAAAAAGTAGCAGTATATATGTTACTTTTTTACAACAGAATCAGTACTCAAAATGATCAACTGAATATTAAAATAATAATTTTAAAAATAGCTTAATTCTAAAATTCTTCCTTTCCACAAGAGCACAACATGTATTCACACACACACACACCTCATGCTGGTCATCAGCAGGCAGCATCGTCGGTGCTTTATACCACAAGCTGTAAACAGAGTCTAGTGCTCCTGAGGATGGGCGAAATTATCGCCCAAAATATGTTGACCTGAATGAAGTTATTAATAAAATGATTATTGTTGCATTTAGTTGTCTGTTTATATTATTGTATCAATGATGCATCGTCACACAAACATATATATATACATATATATATTGTTCAGATCAACAAAAAAATTTCATTAGAAAATAGTAAATTAAAAAATAGTAGGTTTGGATGGGGTGCTAGCCAATATCTACCTGTGCACTTAAATTATCATCCCATAATTATAAACTCTGTACTGCAATTATCAAGTGAACTTGTCTTTTCAAAACAGCAGGCCTATCCCATTGTTGTGGTCAAGTACTATGAGTGTTGTGTGTTATGTATTTACCCTCTCCTTTTTGAAACTGATCATGAACTACTGTCATCTGTTTGGATATTATTTGAACCACATTTGTTCTTCTATTTGCTGCTTGCATCATACAGTGTTTGTACAACACGATTCCATCCAAGTTAAGATTCTTGGAAATCCCTTGCAGAAACACATTCAGCAACTCACATTTTAAGACAATGAAAATGTACCTATTATGTAAACTGTGTCTATCTGCAAAGTGTTTCTTCTACCTTGAAGAAGGCGACACACTCCAGAAGACAATTTGATTCTTAGCACTCTGAAAACAACGAATCTCATGGGTGGAAAGCATGTCCTCATGAGTGATTAGTAATATATTGTACTTAAAATGCATTAATGAATGATACTGCAGGTCCAGCAGCTGTACTTTGAGAAAGTATGAACAATGCCGATACATGTGGTATTTCAGAGGTTCTGCATAGATTAGTATATGCTACTGATATAAACCAAGAGAAATGATACATCACAACATACTTGCTTTCTTTATCACCTCAACATAATCACAAACAAGGGTGCCAAGTTTGTACAATTGGTGAAGCAGATATACAATCCCTGTGCTAAGATCAGCTACAGCTGGCAGGTTAAATGATGCTGTGACTTTTCTATGGCATCTGCATGTTCAAATTTGAAAGTGGCAGCTCCTTCACCCAAGCAAATGGTGTCAGGATGTGGGAACAGAAACGGACAAAAAAGTGGGAATGGCTGCATTTCCTCACCCTTATACCTTGCATGACTACTTTTACAGTACATACAGTTCACAAGCTGGCAACTGCTCCTACTCCTCACTCTGTACATCAAGAACGTTTGCACACCCTTCTCATTATTTACTTCATACATTTAATGCAGTAGTTCTGTGATGTCCCTCACATCATCATCATCAGTAATCTTCATGAAGTCGCAAATGTAGAGTGAGTGTCATGGAAGGCACAAAGGAGGTTTTCAGCCCTTGCCACAAGAAGTGTATTTCCTTCCATACATGCACCTCCAAGCACAACTTCTGCCATTTCAGCTTCATATTCATTCTCCATCCAGAGATGGCAGAATAGTCTGAAATATATTACAATGTTTCATAAACTAATATGATCAAAATTATGCAGAAATCTTTACTATTTATTTCACTCATAAAACAGCAATTTGTCGTAACCCAAAAAATTTGTCAAACTCAGATTCCCACATTACAATACAGTTGGGTTACAAACACACGTTGTGCCCACAACAAATTGCTTCTCCTTATATTTTCACAAAAACATAACATGCTTAAGTCTTGGTCTATTAATGATCTGCAATGTTTCTTCTGTCTCCTGTAAAACTGTGTATTGGTGGGTTATGGTAAATTGCTGTTTTATGAGTGATTTTGAACATTCATATCATTTCTCATGACAGAACACTTAACATTACTAACTTTCTGTTAGAACATGAAAAGGGAACAACTACAGTATGTAGTTATGTTAATTTACTGCTGACTGTCTTCAATGTCTATACATTTTTCTTGAACAGAGATATGTACATGCATGGGTTGCAGCACTCCCATAAAGTTTCAGAAAAATTGCATTAAATATCTGAACAAAAGTTTTTCATAGAAGATTCACAATCTTTCAAACAATATGAATGAAATAATTTTAAATTCAAATACTTGCAAAGGATTCTAAGTACTGTGGAAAACAGAAGAGTGAGTAGGCTGTGTCCTATCCAGACATTACGAGGTGGCATCAGCACAGCTAGGGTGAGGGATGGCACGAGAGCAAGCTAGCTTGTTGGCTTGCGGTGCAGTAAGTGCAACCAACAGTGTTTCAAGGAGGGCTTTGTATATCTGTTTCCTTGCTCTAATGTTCAAAACTCTTGCATTTTGATAACCATTTTTACCTAGCTGTTTTCAAAGTCACATTTATGACTGTTTTAATTTCAGTACTTAACTCTCACTGAGAAGACCGAGATTAAGAATTTACATTGTGCAACAACTATTTTACTTATTTCTCAGTCATCATCAATCAGAAAACAAACTTCTGTGAGAACATTTAACCCTGCTATATATTCTAAACATCAGTGGTTGGGTGGCTGTGCCGAAAAGTATATTGTATTTTTCCATTTTATTTTATTTTATTTTATTTTATTGTCATGCAATACAATATCAATTCTTGCTTAAAACCAACAATTTTCACAACATACTTGAAACATTAAAATCACATTTTTAGTTTCACATTAAAATATATTTATATTCCTCCTACATGTTTCGATCCCCATATGGCACTAAGGCATCCATAGTGGGTGATAAGCATAAGCCAGACTCCATAGGCATTACCTGAATACGCATGCTACCAGATAACCTATAAAAATAACTTGTTTTAGTAACTTCACTCACGATATAGTGCATACTCCCTGAGGATGATCCCATATGGGGATCGAAACATGTAGGAGGAATATAAATCTATTTTAATGTGAAACTAAAAATGTGATTTTAATGTTTCAAGTGTATTGTGCAAATTGTTGGTTTTAAGCAAGAATTGGTATTTTTCCATGTTTGTTGTTTGAAGATGGCACAACTTGGGCAAAACTGGAGTGACAGATTTAAAACATTTAGATGAGAAAGTTAAAAAAACAAGAAGATTCTCCAAAACACTTAAGAATGTGACTGATCTAGCTTTGTCAGGGACAGTAAACACTGTGTTACAGCTAAGCAAGGCCTATTGACAACAAATGGACAAACACACTGAACACTTATATTAAAGTGAACCAGTGAAGTACTCAGTGGTTCACTTTAGTATAAACACACAACACAGGGCCCTTAGAATGAAGATGACAGTAAAAAAGACACAGATGTTTGCACCAAAACATATAAAATAATTAATAACTACAAAATACCTGTAATAAATCTATATTTTACAGATTTTTAGCAATATTTTAATTGATAACATTGTATTTTAACTTCATACATGCACATTTTGGACAGCACTTATTATAAACACATTTCTTTGTACATGCACTCCGTGAAGGTGACCTACAGGGGGTGATACATGCAGGACGAGCACCAAAAAATAAAAAATATTTATGGTTACATGTGCATTTAGTGGGAATAAATACTGTACCTCCTGGGGATTCCTGAATTTGAAAATTCGAAATGCTGAAGGACTATCACAGTGTATTTTGGAACAATTTAGTGTAGTTTTGAATGGTGACAGCAACAAACTTATTACTTGAATGTATGACTGAGAAGCCATAATGAGCAGTGAGAAAGGATGTGTATACTCATTCAACAACCATACCAGTAGGTATGTCAATTAAATTTAATTACAGAAAAGGCAACATCACAGAATCCACAAGCTCACATTTTTTCAGCAGTCTGGCTGCAATACCAGCAGTTTTTGCTGTCACCCCCACGATTAGCCATATAGGACAGTGTTTCTAAACGCATCCCTTGATGATCACATTACAGATGGAATCATAATAACCAGTGGTTAATACTGTTCATAAAAGTAAAGAGACTCTAAAAGAATGCTTTGAGAAGCTTCAAATTACCAGGAATGAGGCAACTGTATGAGCAGCTACAGGACTGCTCTGTACGATGAACGACAAATGACAAATTTGGGCTAATATTTTTCCATTGCATCATGCCTCATCTCTACACTTTGTACAATCAATTACCGCATGGTAATGACAATTCCACCAGCACTTATAAGAATTACACAAAACCTTATCTACGGAAAACAGGTGTGCAATACTATTATCCATCAGGTGAAACTGAAGTGCACTTTCACCTATAAGTAGCAAAGTTGTTTAACCCCTCTCTTCTCCTAGACATCGCAAATCACTGTTGCCTTCCTTCCAGCCAAACTGTATGAAACTATTGAGGCTTACACTCACCCATGTAAAGAATGGCTGACCCCAGAAATGTCTGTTTGATACAAAAGACAAGAGTTTTGCAGTGTTTCAGGACTTATGAAAATCTATACGATCATGTTGAACAATGAAATCTGTACTCCTGCAGAGAAGTGTTCACTCCCTTCCAGATAATAATTACTAAACCCATGCCTATGGATGAGTTGGACAAGTGCTTCTATACTCTAAAAAGTGTGGAGATTTTTTTCATGAACACATTATCACAAGACTGGCTTTCTGCTTTTGCCATGTTAAGTGCAGAAAAAGAAATGACACAGGAAATTAACTTTAATGATAAAGTGACTGATAAACCTGCCAATTGTAAAGAAAAGATAATGGACTTTACACACAAATAAAATAGTATGTGAATATACAGCATGATTAAAAAAGATGGACTCAATTTCGTACATCTATATTTCCTGAACTATATAAGGTATGTGAATGATCTACATAACATTTGAAAGAGGAGGTCCTAAATTTTCAAATACCACCACTAGAGTGCTCGCCTAGTGCATAGCCGTGCAGCAGCGTCAGTTGAGAGCAAAATGGCTACTATGCAGCACAAGATTTTTTGTGTTCGTGTTGCATTGCAGCATGCATTTCGTCTTCATTTCAACATTCAACCTCCAACGAGGAAGAGCATTTGTCATTGGAATCACCAATTTGAGCAAATAGGCTGTCTGTGTAAAGGCAAAAGCTCTGGCCGACCACATGTATCTGAGAAGGTGAGACGAATTCAAGAGTTTTGAGTGTAGCCCACGCAGTCAATCTGTAGAGTGAACAGAGAACTTGGAATACTGCAACCAACTGTCTGGCATGTGTTAAGGAGTCGTTTACTGTTTAAGCCATATCGCCTACAACTGGTACAGGCTCTTTGAGTCCATCTTTTTGAATCACCCTGTATTATTGAGAAATATTTTTATAATTTGTTTCACTAAAATTAAAACAAACTCTGGTGTATTCTTACAAGTGTTTTTTACTGAAACTTTAAATATTTGCAGTGTTTCGCCATAGCTTAAGAATAAATAAATAACATGGAAAACTAAATTAGGCCTTATTAATCATAAAATAATCCTAGTCTCAGTCCTGCCACTACATACATACCACACATTTCATTGCTATCAAAATGCTGTCACAATAGAGTATAACTGCTCATGAACAAAACTACCAGAATTAAAAATAATCAATGGAGGATTCATATTCCATACATGAAAGAATTATACACTCACATGTTGTACTTCATTCCTGTCATTTCTATGGGAGAAACATGTACTGGATTCAGGCCGTTTCTCCAAGCAAAACGCATTACATCATATTCATCAACTGATGGGGGAAGATTGGCGATAATTATGTCTTCAGCATATATCTCTGTTTCTTCATCTAAACAAAGGAACATAGTGTTCATATACATAGACACTGTTCTAAAATTAATTTATTTATAAACCAGACAACAAAGTATTCTGATGTTTCATTGATTACTACTGATCTGGAGCAGTCAATTTCATTACCACATGAAAGTATCAGAGAAAAGTGATGCCACATGAACTGATACCATAGTTTGGATATAGGATGGAAGTACATCAGAAGGACGAAGGACAGGAGAGCCAGCAGCACAGCTGTAAAGCTGACCTTTGTTATGTGTCAAATGAATGACAAGATCAACAGAACACATTTCTAACAGCACAACTCTAATGAAGCAAAGGTATCAACTACTGAACAGATCTTTTCCAGACAGATGTTTTTAGAAGGCTTATGATTTGGCACTCTGTCTTGTAACAAAAAGTTTAACATTATGAACTGACAGTGCCACCTCAAGCAGAGGCCAAGGGAAGCTAACATATTTCATGTACTTCCCTTGGCCTCCACCTGAGGCAGGACTACCAGTTTCAATGTTTTGTACATTTTTTAAAGATAGGAGAAGCTACTGTTTTTTCTTGACAGGCTTCTTCTGATCTGTTGAACATGTCATATACAGGGTGTCCTGGGGGGAATGTGCCAGACTTCGGGAGAATGTTCCTTAAGTTAAAGTACACCAATATAACCCAAAACACCTATATCTGAAGTTGAACGGTTACAGAGAAAATGGCGAGAGAAGTTTGAAAGTATGACAGCTGTTACACACTTATTGATTACTAAATACATATTAAAACTGGCAGCAATTTGTGGTTTCTGTAATGCTAATATCTAATTAACATCCGAGTGACATAAAGCCATTCAATTCATCTACATAAACACTCCCACTAATGTCGTAGTTGTCCTTAGGGTTCCAAACACTTTACATGGCACATGAATATCCAGCAGTTTTGAAGTACTGATTTACCACTAATGACTGCGGATTTTAGTATAAGCCTACTACTTGCCTGTACTAAAATACAGTACCTACTTTAAAGTAACTGTTCAAAGTGCCCTCCTCCAGTTGTTATGCAGTTTTCGACATGCATCAACAGAGACTGAGTAGCAGACGCAATGTTGTCAGGATGGTTGCGTATGTGTTCTGCCGCTGCAAAAATACGATGGCGCAGTGCTGCTTGTGAATCGACCTTAGTTTCATACACTAATGTCTTCATGTGGCCCCAGAGATAATAATCACGAGGTGTAAGATCTGGCGACCTTGGTGGCCATGCAACAGGTCCACCATGACCTAGCCAGTGGTTAGGGAAAGATTCGATCAAGTACTCCCTCATGTGCCAAGTGTAATGTGGGGGAGCCCCATCATGTTGGAAGTACATTTGGCTCCTTATCATTAATGGGATGTCTTCCAACAAACCTGGTAATTCATTCCTCAGGAAGACTTTATAAGTGTTTCCTGTTAAATTGTTGTCAAAGACAAAAGGTCCGATCAACTTCTTACCAAGCAAACCACACCATACATTCACTGAAAATCTCCTTTGGAACTTCGTTACACTTGTTTCATGTGGATTATCATGGGACCACGTATGCGAATTTCGTGAATTATTTATACTGTCCTGGGTAAAAGACGCCTCATCGGTGAACAAAATGATGCTTAACAGTTTGGGATGTGCTGTTATCCAGTGGCACAAATCCATACGTTGAGCAGGGTCCCCTGGTTCCAGATGTTGTACCCTGTGATCATGATATGGATGTAAATCTTCCTCATGTAGAGTTCGCCACACCTG
>Ga0131853_10004410_pt1 | contig 25245 bp, 18 predicted proteins | sample TergutLab28metaG_FD_92764 | JGI IMG/M metagenome (GOLD analysis project Ga0131853, IMG submission 92764) | Labiotermes labralis P1 segment gut microbial communities from Petit-Saut dam, French Guiana - Lab288 P1 (version 2) (version 2) | ecosystem: Host-associated > Arthropoda: Insects >... | reverse complement strand
GCCCTACACAGAGTAATGTGAAGGCGATGTTCATTGTGGCATATGACATTGATGGAGTGATACTGCACCACACTGTCCCTCAAAGACAGACAGTAAACGCTGCCTACTACTGCAATTTCCTCCATAATCATCTTCGTCCAGCACTCAGGAGAAAGCAACAGCACTTGTTGGCAATGAATCCTATCTTCCTTCATGACAATACAAGGGCTCATACTGCCAATGTTGTCACGGATCTCCTTCGCCGCTGGCGATGGGAGATACTGGAACAACTGCCATACTCACCCGATATGAGTCCATGCGATTATGATCTTTTTGTCAAAATGAAAGAACCACTGTGAGGGATACGTTACAACACAAGAGAGGCGATTATTCGTGCTGTAGGGCGGTCACTGCTGGACATTGACAGAAGTGGACGCGCTGATGGTGTACGACGCCTTCCATAAACTTGGCAGAAGGTGGTACACATGGGGGGAGATTATATTGAAGGAATATAAATGTGTTTACCTCAGGTAATAAAGTCATTTCAAAACTATAGGGGAGTTGCCACTACTTTTTATCCAACCCTTGTATATATGTAAGGTTTCTATTAAAATCTGCTCTATTTTGCGCTGTGTTCTGTTGAAATCTCCAGTTCATTTCAACAAGATTTGCTTTGAAATTTATACAGAAATATGCTGGGAAGAATGTCTATGCAATTCTGCGTGCTCCCCGTAGTTCAAGTACTGAGGCTCTAGTTTTGAGTGTCCCATACCGGCCACCAACCAGTGTTCATCCTGGAACTACACCATCTATAGCAATCATGCTTGCCCTTGCAAAATATTTCAGACGTAAGTTACCTTCCATGCTGTAGATGAATAGTACATTTCATAAAACTGGATAAATTATACTGGCTATAGCTGCTTTTCTTTTAGCCACTTATTTTGCAACATTCCAGTATCTATTAACTGTCACTTACCATAACTGTTTCTAATCATGTTGACAGTACACCATTTCATTGGAAGTCATAATAGAATGGCATATTTCTTCATCTAGTGATGACTTCTTGGTAGTCAGAACATGTTTTGTTAGTTTGGCAGTGAAATGTTGTACTGATGTGATGAACGACAATCATTAAATATTTGAATACTTTGACATGTTTTGTTGAAGCTTCATGTGTGATGTTTATGTAATATAGTCGGACTTTGCCATGTGCAAGTTGGATTCACTTTAATTTATTTGAAGAACCACTAGATGTAGGGAGTCATCTCCAAATAATACTCAGATTAAGAATAAGAACTATACCTCTCCTCCCCCCCCCCCCTTATGTCTTCATGGCATGGACATGGACAGCTGTTACCTGTACCTTTATTTAGGGGCTGCTTTTTTAACACCTGTATAACCATGTATAAATTTCATATACTTTAAAATGTACATTGTTTAGAGCCTTTACACATTTTTTAGGTTATGCAATTATTTCCTGAAAAGTGAATGTCTTGAAAAGAAATTTTAGGTGTCTGTAAAACATGTTTTATGCTTTACATATGTGATTGGTAGTTTTTTATGTCAAAATAATGTTTATGTAGCCTGTTTGTGTTTATAGTACATTTCCTTGGAAATCGTGGTTTGAAGGCTTAACATTAGTCCAGAGGTGCCCAAATCCCAAGCATCAAGTTACTGTGGTGACTAAGTTTTGTATGGTTGAGCCTTATATTTGTGGATCCTAAGCATGGAACTTGCTTTATGCCATCTGTCCAGTGCCTAGCATTTTGAAGTGGCTTCCAGATTCTTGGAAAATTTGTGCACCCATGCATTATGCAAATTCAAACAATCATCTATTTAAAAATGAATTTTTGAGTACATGTTGCATCTTTGTGTTTAATAAAATTGTAGTAGTGAAGATGATAACAATTTTACTGCGAGTTGAGCATCCTCAGTTTTATAAATAGTTACTGAAGGCTTGCTACTAACTTTCATAGACCTTTGCCCTACTATTTGCACCCTTGAGAAATTTGCATTGCTGAATCTCTATAGATTTATGTTATTATTTAGGTCAGAAATACTGGGCAAAAGATGTGATCTTTCTGGTGACTGAGCATGAACAGTTGGGAGTGCAAGCATGGCTTGAGGCTTACCATAAAGCCACTTGTGGGCGGAGTGGTGTTCTCGATCATGGCGATATGATGGGAAGGGGCGGAGCAATACAGGTAATAATAAGTTGTTGTTCTTGGATATATGTGAGTGATACTGAAATATGTTGATAATGATTGTCAGATGGAATTATTCCATAATACATCTTTAACCCATAAGTTCTCAGAGACATCTGTCTCAAAGGGATACGTTGTACATGCCTGTTGTAACCTCTGTGTTATTGTGTTCTTGTATATCATTTTTTTAACAGTGAAGAAACTTGGCTGAGAATGGATGAAAGCCCAGGTTCTCTCTTTAACAATATCGAACATCTGTAATAATTGTTATAAATGCCATTAAACATATACAGTTAGAACTTGAGTATGTTTTTTGGAAATAAATATCCAACATATTTGCTTAATATCACACAGTGAACTTTTTGAAAGACCTCTTCATGTTTAGGGGGTTCCTTAACATCATGGCATGCCATGTTTTTACGTTGCAGATGGAGGCAGTGGCCTCCAGATGCAGATTGTCACTCCAGATATTTTGAGTTAGGCACTCTGAACAGCAAAGGGGCATACCTGTAGCTTTGGGTATGTGCATGGGGTTAAAAAGCCCCCACTGTAGAAGAGTAGTATGTTATGACATACAAGGAGGAATCCCAGACATGGATGAATTCTATGGCTTGTCCTGAAATATGGACAGCAGCATCAGATTTTTAATTTGGAAGGTATTATTACGGGTCTTAGAAATAAAATATAAAGGGGTGGACTGGATTTGACACACATCATATGGTCCAGGTTTTAGATTTTGTGAGTATAGTGGTAAATATTTATGTTTCTTAAAAGCAGGGAATTTGACATGAGATTTGAGGATTTTCACAGCAGTCACTGTGATGTATATTATCATGAATGTGATACCATGTAATATGGAAGAAATGTACTAACATTTTGGAGTAGTTGCAGGGGACATGGCTGGAAAGAATGAATTGTAATCTGTATTTACTGTGGAAAGAAACACTCACAAGTATAGTGCCAAATTTGGCAACATGGCTACCAACACTGATGTTAATTATTTTCCAGGGTGTCTGCTTTAGTCAGTTACACACCTGTACCACCTGGATGTGACGACAGTGCCCACCGGTAGGTCATCATGTGTGTGGAAAGAATGTATTCTAAATAGGTTAAGTCATTATTAAACATTAATTTTCTCTTTAACAGGCTGCCATAAATCTGGAACTTCATGCTGAAAAGATTGGTTATATTGATGTGAAAATTGAGGGTCTGAATGGTCAGTTACCAAACTTGGATTTGGTGAACTTAGTGCACAGGATGTGCTCCAAGGAGGGTGTCAGGCATACGTTCAAAAATAAGGTGAGTGTACATATTTTAATTTTTTCCACCTCTGTGATGAGTAATTGTGATTACTGCCTACTTCAGAATAAGGACTAGATTATGTGAAGCAGGAGGAAACGCTAAGGAAAGTGAATAACTTCTGTCATCTCTGGAGACTTTAGATCATATATTGATGGTTCAGTTGGTACTTTATTTTTTCATTTTGATGGTGCAAGTTACAGTTTATTACAAGGTAGAGTTCACACTAGAACAGTCTATGAAGGCCCACATGGGAGGTGGAGGTATAGCTCTACTCTTTCTTTAATTCTGGCACTAGATAGAGGTGGGTGGTCAACTCTACACCCTGGCCATTTTACCCCTGGAAAAGAGATCTGGTACCCATTTTACAGGAGGCTGGGTGGGCTCCAGGGCCAGTCTGGACAGCTGTGGAAAAATTGCCCCCCACTGGGATTTGATCCCCAGCTTGTCCAGCCTTTAGCGAGTCATTGTACCAACTACATTATCTCAGCCCACAGTTATTTAGTAAACAGGAGCTTAATGATATGGTGAGACACAGATATGGTTATAAATCTGAAGAGCCCTGACTGTTTAGTTGTTTGTTAAAAATATTTATGTTTTATATCATAGGAAAATGGTAACTACAGAAACTGGTACAAAGAATGGTTACATTCATTCAAGATATTAATGGCAATGGTTACCACACAAGCAACTGGTGTTCCAAATGGGAATCATGGACTTTTCCATAGGTTAGTAAATTTATAAAATACACAGCATTCCTGCATATTCGTCAAAATTAATTGCGTATGTCACTGTTGGTGTGATTTATGAATAGCTGAGTGTACATTATACTGCTGTCTGTTTATAAGGACACTTGAACAAATTACATTTTGATGAATGATCTCCAGAAATAGGTGAACTTTGATATTTGTTTAAAAATGCTCTTAACTGTAGTCCTTCAAAATTGGGTGTAAATTGTGTCTGGAGATACATTAAATTCCATTCAATATGGTACATTGCCACATGTTTGTACATTTTCAAGAACTTGTGTATTGCCATTTTGATGATCTGTGGTTTGAATTTTTATAATTTTTAGGGAATCAATCTCAGGTGTTTTAGACTTCTTTAGAGGCAATTTTGCTCCAAGGGAAAGCTTGGGGACTTACAGATCAACTTACAATTTGTGGACTCAAGAATCGAAATTGGAGCTTCCTAAATGTCTTCCATTATCTACCAAAACCAGCATCCACCATTCAGTATTGAGTAATATTTTTGTATTTGCTGTAACAAGTTGCAAGGTGAGATGAGCTGATCAGGTAGCACCCCCTTTCAGGAGATTAGAAGTGCATTCGGTGTTTTCACTGACTGACTCCGAGTTTCACAGGAAGGACTGTATTTCATGGGGTTACTGAGTAAATTGTATATATAAAATGATACAAAAACAAGCCGTGGTTTTGTAGGATTTTAAGAGCTGTTTCAGTCAACTTGGTGGATTAATGACACAGCCAGTTGTGTAATAAGTGTATATAAAGTATTCCTTTCCTTTTAAAATAAGTAAAGCAGGCTTGTGTGATGTTTTAGTAGCATGTTAGAATGGGCCAAAAGTTGGAGGGTATGTAACTTCTAATGCGTGCCATTTTCTGTCAATAGGTTTGGTATTGAGGCCGTGACTTTGGAAGGTTTTGAAAAGAAAGGGAAAGGCAGTCCAGCTCTTTACTTCCAAATGGGGCGGTAAGTGAAGTATAGATTCCACAGAAATGCTGTTACAGTGATGGGCTTTTGTGTTTTTAATAAGTGCAATTTGAAGTAGAGAGTGGCTGAAGATGTAGTGGAATAGACAGCAGGATGAGAGTTGTCTCTGTGCTTAATTAAGTCAATGCAAGATAGAGGTGAATGGTTGTCATGCCCTGGCTGTTTATTACCCCAGGGAAAAAGCTTCCATATACACTGGGTGGGCCTTAGAGCTGGTCATTATTCTTTAGAGACGTATTTGCTCCTGACAGGAATCAATACCAAATTCCACAGTTGTCCTGTAGCCTAGTCACTAGGCTAATTGTTTTATTTGGTGATGGGGCAGAACTGTGTAAAAACTGGAAATTGCTTGAATTTGCTGTATGTCCCCCAACCAGCAATTTTAATGACAGTGACTGGATGGTAATGATTTATAATTAATATTAAATATATTGGTGATTTATTTGCAGTGTACTGGAAGGATTATTTCGAAGTTTAAATAACCTGCTAGAACGGTTTCATCAGTCATATTTCTTCTACCTTTTGCCTGCTACAGACAGATTCATCTCGATCGGTAATACATAATACCAGGTATCTGAAGTCATCTATCTGCTCATTTTGTGCAAGGCTGAGGTTTAATGTTGCACATTAATTTGCAGGAATGTATATGCCACCTCTTGGGCTACTTTGTGGTGGGTTAATAATTAAAGCATTTGCTCTGTGGCTTAAAATGCAGGAAGATCCAACCAAAATACGACCTGCAGAAAAGGAAGCAGCTGTAGAAGTTAAAAGTCAGCATAATTGTCCTCAGGAAAAGGTTTGTTACCGATTACAGTATGAAACATGAAACAAGAATTAGCTTTATGACAGTTCTGTCTGACCATATATTATTGCTGAGTGCTTTCTGTGCAGGGTGGCCATGGTCTAAATATTGGGCTAGAGACTAGCAACTTTGTACTAGACTTTTTGTGGTTTCTGTCATTCCCAGCAAATACCATAGTACCTCAAGTCAGTCCATTCAGTCCATAGCTGCTTCCTTCCATGTCCTTTCCAGTTCATTATTCATTGATCATTCTAATAGTTGATGCTTGTACAGATATGCACAGTTTTATGGAGTATAAAGTATGTGTCTTTGCATGCATACAGTGTCCATTATCCTTGTTCTTTTAGTGTGGTGTGTGTTCTTTTTAACTGTTGACAGGTTTGTCACTAAAGTTGATACAAACATCATGCTGTTGTATGTTCCGTTTTCCTACAGTTGCTAATAACAACAAGTTGACACACCAGCTAATGAGGTGGGAGTGATACCACCTAATCAGAGGTGCTGAGATGATGGATAGTGTTAGAACATTGCAAAATATTAACTTTTGTTAAGGTTTTCTTTCTGTGCATAATATAAAACAAGATGGTGATGGCATTTTATGTAGTCTTTGGCTTGACTGATAACCATTGAAATATTCAGACATACATGTGGAATATGCCCTCAAATTCTGTGTAGGATTCTGTTTGTGCAGCAATTAAAAACATACTGCTTGTACAAATCTTTGAGGTTATGTAGATAAATTACTCCCAGGAAGTATATACTCTAGGACTTCTTTACTGATTTGCATGTCAGAGGGTAGATCTGTGTTGGTCACCTGTTTGAAAGGAAGGGGTACTTACTGTGGGGCTCACTAGGTAATGCTAGTAATTATTGTGAAGATGTAGAGAAAAGGTCTGTCATACATGCTACCAGCACACCCCAAGTGGGACATACTGCTTCATCATAACCAGGAGCAGACACAGCCTCTGAACAATTATTTACCCCTTTGTCCAGTTGGAAGAGGGAGCACTCGGCAAGATCATTTATGCCAAACGCTAGTGTATGATTTTACATGTGTCCCTTATAATCTCGCCTTGTAACCCATAAATAGGCTAATAAGAATGATTCAAAGTATTTCATTTTGTTGCACCTGAAACTAGTGTGGGTGTTAGAGGGGCATATTAATTTTTTTATATTATAATCACACACACACACACACACACATATATATATATATACTGAAGCCACATGTTTTTATTTTACCAGAGTTCATCGGACCACTTCAGTCTGGTTCCTGTGGGAATGACAGTTTTGTCAACACATGTTCTTGGCATAGTCTTATTGTCTTCCCCTCAAGTGCTTAGTTCTCTGGGCCTTGAGTTTGGATTATCCACCGACACATCTGTATATGTGGGATACCTTGTTATATCTCTGTCTCTGCTTGCTATACCACTATTTGCTGGCAGGTAAGTTATTTCAGTTTGGTTGAACATTGATGTTTTCTTGAAGTGTCCACTGATTTTGTTTGTATATTGGGCCAGAGCTCAGAAATAGTCTGTACAGCATGTATATAGAGAGAGGGGAGAGTCAGGGTACGTAGGAATGTGAATAATGCTTGAGATATACTTTCCCTTCATTTGGCATCAGTCTGCCATTGAAATAGGATATGAAGCATGTCATGCCTAATGATCTGGGTTTGGGTCCATTTTTATTCATTTGATGTGTACATGAAAAGCTTCACAGTTATGTCACTTGAAATCTATTTAATTTCTCATGTCATGTGTCATTCTGTTAGGATTATTGCAAAATAAGATCCAGAAACTGGATAAAATTCATGAAAGTATTTCTTTCAGCAGTACATGTCACATATATGTTGAGTTTATTTTTGTTTGTGTTGTGTAAATGTACTGTAGTATGAGGGTTTAGATTAAATCTGGGATTGTTCTGGGCAAAGGAATAGATAACTTGTGTTAAGCAGTTCTCGAAAAACTGATAGTCGGCAAAAGAGTAAAGGCAGTTAGAAATAGTTCTTTGGGCATTGAGCCAGGCACCTCATTGACATTCTAGCCATTGGGTACTCTTTGGTAAGAACCCCTTGGTCTGCTGCTGGAACCACACCCCAGCCTTTGGTCCTGATGCCCTTGTTTGCACCCATTTAGTTCTTTAAAGAGCCTGATGTTACCATCAGTGCACAGTGCTTCTGTGTAACCCAGTACGATGTTTGTCACCATCAAGAGAAAGTGTCCCAGCATGCCCATGACGGGTAGTCGTATGTCCCAGCAATGCTTATCTTGCTGTGGCTTGCACTGTCCGGGACATGCTATGCTGAGTTTGTTGCAAGGTGTTGCACCATGCTGCATACAACCTGCAGTGTCACCACATTCAACAGCTCATTTTAAAGTGCTCAGTGGCTTACATTCAGGTCATACAGAGACATCAAGCGTGTGGTGGTACAGTGATTCCCGTAGCAGCCCAGGGACTTTTTTGTGCAGGGAATCCATTGGCTGGTGTGTCAATGGGTTGCCTACCTTAGCATCCATTGGTACCACTTGAACACACTCTACTACAGCCCGAACAGTTCTCATATACTGTAAATAACTGACCTTATGAAAGTATTTTGTTGAAGTGTATATGAGATGAATTTTTGACCATCCAGTATACTATTTGGAGAGGATATGTTTTCCCTTCTTTTCCACAGTGTTGGAGCAACAGCAGAAAGTTGGACAGTGCTCAACATTTTTGCATTACTTGAACTGGCTACACTTCTACTTTGTACATCACTACAAAACTTTTCTTTGGCACTTCTGAGCACTGTTATATACGTTCCTCCTGGTTTGTGGATGGCACCAACACGAAACAGGTGAAGTGTGGCTGTTCCTTTGTCTGTGGCAGGAAGTAAAACCTCTCCATAACAAGATGTAAAGTTTCTTTGTTTGAGCTGCCTTTAAGTACACAGTGAGAGAATTTATGAAAAGGATAGTTTTGTTGAACATATGCATTATGTGTTTTGGCACAAATTGCAGGTTTATAAATATTAGGGTAGATATATGATACACAGATGTGCTTTTAGACATGACAGTGCTTAGGATTCACAAACCTCACCAATTCACAGTGCCTTATTTGCCTTTAGGTATGAAATGTTTTGTGATAAACATGAACAAACAGGTTCAGCGGGGCATTTTTGTGCCGTCTGTGAAGTAAAGGTAGGTGAAGTGCGAAATAATGTGTTAAGTGGGACCTAATTATAGGTAGATTAGAAATGTTTATAGTCATGTTGAATGTGACAGATGAGCAGTTTTAACTGAACTGTCAGTACAAATGAAAACATTTAGCTGACAGACAACAACCAGAAGTCAGTACAGGCCTGGAAGTATTCTGAGGTAATATAAATACTCAGGGGTAAACAAGATGGCAGTTCGTTTAGAGTAACATTTAAACCCGCAATTTAACTCTCTGATGACTTACTCTGAATATAATTGTGTCTGCCTTGCCAAACTCAGGGTACTCATTTCCAGTTCCACATTTTCTTTACACCTACACTGAATACACTCATGTTATATCCACTTTGAATGAAATAATGTGAAATCCCAACTTGATGCAACAAGGTAATTTTATTGATGTGTTCTTAGCTCGACATGTTTCGGATGCATATGCCCATCATCAGGAGCATTAGATGTTGGAGTTGCAGCATATGGTTTTCTGCACCGAGTTTGTGGATGGGTGGTGGTCTTGAGAGCTGCTGCGTAGGTCACGTGTACGGTGCGGATGGTGCCATCACACGCACATCAGTAAAATTACCTTGTTGCATCAAGTTGGCATTTCACATTATTTCATGAGGAAGATGAATGGTCAAACAACCCTCAAGTATCCACTTTGAATGTTCGCATTTTTTGAACTGTTCAAAAAATATAGCTTTACTTTTTCTGAGGCACAGTGAAGGGAATGGCAAGAAAAATAGTAAAACCTTCAGTGCTAACAAAGAGAATGTGGTCTGGAGGGTATGTCTCCTTACAGCACAGATGGCTGGACTTTGTAGTACAGGAGGAGGATGAAAAGTTACCATTTGGTTTACTGAGCTGGAAAGAGGTATCTGTTTCATTGGAAATAGGTACTTTCTAAGTATCTTCAGAACTAACAACAAACTGGTAACTGCCTTGGCTATAGTGTATATTTCATTATCAGCTTCTGTCAGTTTACTGCTGTGCATATGCAAAATTGCAAACAAATATATCATGGAAGTATGTGTACTGTATTTGGGTATATTTTTTAATTCATTTAACATTTTAGATACATGGATGTGATCATACAATTCACATTCACTGATGTTTTTTTCAGTATACCGTTAACCAGCATTTCTGATTTTTGTGTATATAGGATCCTGGATATTCTACAAAAAGCACTGTGGCTGCTCTTGCATCCCCTGTGTTTACTGACTGTTGTTGTTATGTCTTACGCTGCACTGACATTTCCAGATGAGCCAGTTCCTGAACTTCTGGAAAGAGGTGTGTATGGACATGCTTTTAGACAGAATATTGGGCCTGTATGGCAGGCAAATCTTTTTCCATACCACAGTGCAAAGTAAATTTTCTGTTAATTTTGTTTTCCAGGTTTCAGTGCTACATGTCAAGCACTGGTTTATGCAGTGGTTGATAGCTCTGTTTATGCAAACTGGGTGTTTCCAGTTGCAACAGCCATTATGCTTCCAATTTGGCTACAGTTTTGGGTTGTGTTACATTCTAATCCCCACCAGAAGGAATAAAGCAGCATGTGAAGATAGAAGGCAGGAAACAAGGTGGTAGAACATTTGAGGATTTGACATTTTTTAAGTTTAATTACATCAACTTAAGGTACACAGACAGGTGTTTCTCGTAAGTTATACAGATCGTATTTTATACATTTGAAGATTGGGTGAGTGTCCTTTATGTTTCTGTTTGTATTACCAACAATTGAAACTCCAATAAATTAATTAACTTCATTAGTTTCATGGGTACAATGAACCATCTTCCTGTCTGAAGCACAGGTTGTGTTGATGTCTTGTAAATAACATACTGCTCCAGTAATCCCATGTTTCCTCTGTAGTATCTGACACATGCAGAATATCTCATCAGTGGTTGATCTGTTAAGTTGAAATCTACACTTACGATCCTCCCAATAATTTCATCTACACATGAAGTTAATCGTCAGTTGTCTTACTTCCTTCCTTTTCTGTCTACACCAGCATGTGAAATTGGTATTCTCTTATTTTCCATCTTCTTACACATTTCCCAATAATTTGGTAACTTTGTATACATCTGAAGCATTAAAGCTATAATTCTTCTGTAATATTTTCCTTACATGTGCGAAGCAACAGTGCATGAGATGAAACTGAACTTGTCGTCATACATTTATCTTCTAAAGCTTTTGAAGTATGGAAGATAAAAACTAAGGTGAAATATTTTGTGTGTGTGAATTAGTGGAATTGGGGAATGGGTCAGGGGCATTGGAATTGGGGAATGGGTCAGGGGCATATGTAGCAAAGGGTAAATGAAATAAGATGATCTTTATTCCTTTTTCAATTATGGCTCATTACATGATGCTGATACTTTTACTGAGTTCAAGATGCACTATAACACCTAATACAGTAACTGAATCATTAAAAGTATAGTAACTTTATAAATTATTGCAATGAAGTCAACAAAAATCAACATGGTCCAAAGTATGTTAATTATCTTTAATAGTAGCTATATTGATTCTGACAGTACCGAATTGTTTGATTGCTCTAGTTCTGGAGTGCTGAAACACCTAACTACAAGCATGGTGCAGATCTTCCATTATTAATATTACAAGTAATCTATATTTATGGCAAGTACCTCCTGATAGATGGTTGATATGATTATCTTTTCATCTGACAGCAATATACTAGTGGATAAATGTGTGTTTCCAGTGCATTTGTGTACATGGTGAAAGGCTACAATACTCTATTGCTCTTATGCTGTCATGCCAGTGAAGTCCTCTTTAATAACAGACAGATAACGAGTGGAGACTTGGTGATACAAAATCTTCGACACCCAACCCTAAAGACTCCTGTTCATTACTTCTTGTATTCTTACAGAGATACAAAATATTAGTATTAAAGTCAGCATTTCACAGGTATTTCACTTACAGGTTGCAAACAGAATGGCTGAGGCATATATTTTATACTGTTCTAGTTTACAGTAATTAAATCTGAGTAGAGCAATCACCTAAAAATACAGTAAATCAAGGTATGGCATGTGTACTTGAGGGTTTTTGACCGTGCATCTTCCTCATGAAATAAAGTTAAATGCCAACTTGATGCAACTGGGTAATTTTATTGATGGTGCACGGCACCATCCGCACCATACACACAACCTATGCAGCGGCTCTCAAGACCACCACCCATCCAAAAACTCGGTGCAGAAAACCATATGCTGCAACTCAACATCTAGTGCTCCTTATGATGGGCGTATGTAACTGAAACATGTCGAGCTAGGAATACATCAATAAAATTACCTAGTTGCATCAAGTTGGCATTTCACTTTATTTCATATGGCATGTGTATTTACTTCAGGCAGTGAACATGGCCAGCATACACCAGATAACCTACAATTTGTCATTTGCATACAAAAATAAGACACACTTAAGAATCACGTAATTGTACAGTATAATACAGTGAAATGTGGCTTTATGTGCCTCACATCCATGTTTCTTTAATCCTGTGCACATATTCAAGAGTCCTGCGAACGACATTCATTGGAGAAGTTTTATTTGCCAAAGTGACCCTTGTGCAACACTTTCGTTAGCGCTGGAGGGCACACAGACACTGAGGAAATAGTTAATAAGGTCTGATGTCTATAATAACATGATAGCTACCCTCAGTAGTACTAACAACAACATGTGCAGGGTTTAGCAGAAAGCCAAAAAGTAGCAACTGACTAAGAAGTGAACTAGATTACAATTTTAATGCAGTACATTGATCTAGATTACAGTCTTTATGCACTAATTTCAAGAGCATCATAAATTTTCATTCCCTTAATTTTACATTTATTGTATGTAAATGGTGCCTTCAGAAGCATAAAATCAAGTTTCACTGTATTGCAATTTTACCTAGAGCATATGATCAATGAACTTTCAAGTCCTTATAAAAAATTAGAATGTTCGCCCCTTTTTAAATATGAAATCTTTTCCCTTTACAAGAACCAATTTCCTTCTATATAAAAAACACATTTTCTTCTTCAGATCCCAACTAATTACTGTACAGTCTGATCATTGCTTATAGAAATTTGAAGTTGGTGACTTTCAGTCACTGAACATGTAAATCTAATCGTACCCTTTGGGCCGATTCACACTATGCGCCACGTTTCCGTTCCATCACCATTCCATCAGAACGGTCTTTGTTCACACTGTCTGTCGTGTTCATTCACCTTCCAGAACAGTACGGGATAGGAGGCCTGCGATTATTTCCATCAAATATGCAGCCCACTTCACGGAATACATTTTCCATTATTTGTTAATTATTAGAACTTCGGTGATAATAGAATGATAGTAACTTCAAAATGCACAATAAAAAAACACTGAAACTTACCTGACTTTTTTAACTCTTCACCTATTTGTCCCCCCAGTTTTTCTTTCCAGACACTGTCACTATACTTCTTATTTGACATGTCATATAATTCTTCACATTTATGTACCAATTCTATTAATTTTTCATCCATATCTGAAGACAAATACAGGCAGCACTCGTTGCAAGCAACCACTCGAAGTGTAGTGGAGGAGATGTAGACTATTCACATTATCGGAATCAAGCAGGTACAGATAGGTTCGGACCTGTTCTGTCACGTCAAACATTCTCACTCAGCAACGGCGATGGAACGGAACTGATGTGACGGAGACATTCCTCTCAGTGTGAACATCTCCATTTAATTACACATGAGAAAATTTTACTGAACGGTGACATTCCACAACAGAACGGAAACGTGACGTATAGTGTGAATTGACCCTTTATCAGTTTTTGACTAATGTCAGTAACTGTCCCTAGTCTATACATATATTCGTATTTTTAATGACCAATTTCTGAAAGTTCTCACCAGCACTACAGAATTATAGACTCTGCATAATTATTGAACATTTATATTTCAACCAGAAGAAGCAGACTTCTTGATGAAATTTATGAGGCCATTTGTCGATGGATCATGAGACGTTACAGGGTTCTTGTCAGAGAGCTCTGGTTCAATGGCTTTTGCCAGCTGCTTGCCAAGTTCAACACTATAGGAAAAACAGATACATTAATGTTCATGGCATTAGTTCTCAATGTGCTGCAAGGTTACAGGGAAAATTAGTGTTGTTATACACTAGTATATAAATCTGACATCGACTCTAAATCATTTTCATGTTGAGAGGAGATATGTATGTTTCAATTCTCCATCCCTGCCCTGTCCTCAGCCACTGCCAGCCATATTGCTCACTTGCGACAACAGTGTCACAACCCAAAATTTGTGATTTTTCAGGAGACTATACCTGTCAAAAGTGCATCTGCAAATGTTTCTCTCTATACCAATAACCCAAAAATGCCAAATTTTGAGTTGTGACAATCTTGTTGCAAATGAGCAATATATGCATGATGCTGTTCCAGCTGCTGACTGTATGTAGGGCTGCTGATTAGTGGTCAGGGTCAAGTCTGTCACTCCTTACCCCGAGTTAAAAAGTAAAAACTATTAAGTGTTACGAGTTCAAAACTATGTCATTTTTGTGGTTTGATCCCTGCAGTTTATAATTATTTGCACACCTAAAAATGAGCATAAAATAACGGTACTTAAATGGTTCAACAAGTGGCAAGATCACCAGCTACACTGATTCATGACACAAATATTTAGAAGAACATACACATGATTAAAGTTTATAGGTCACTTCTCACAACTTGGTCGTCTGGGCACATGCTGCATATATTGTTTTCTGTCATAAAAATGCATATCACTTGAAACAACAGTTCATTGTAAATATGTATGAGATTTTATAAAAATGTGACCTAACTTTCATACATTTAGTTACACACACAAATTTCACTACCAGCAAGTTGCTCAGTGTTTTTATTTATTATGCAGAACTCCTGCATATTCTGGCCATCTTCATGGAGCTACGAGTTTGGTCAGTGTGTTCAGCGTGTATGGCAACTTGTCATAGATAAACGACAGACTGTGCTTGTGTGTGTATCATGTAATAAGAAAACAATGAAAACTCGCTATATACCTACCTACCTACACATACACACACATGTGTATATATATATATATACGCGTGTATGGCAACTTGTCATAGATAAACGACAGACTGTGCTTGTGTGTGTATCATGTAATAAGAAAACAATGAAAACTCGTTATATACCTACCTACCTACACACACACACATGCATATATATGAAAAGGTAAAGTGATCCCGTTACAGGCCCGATGTGGCCCAGAGGGTGGGTAGTGGTATAGCTCTACTCTTCCATGACCGCGGCACTAGAAGGGGGTGAGTGGTCAGCAGCACGCCCTGGCCGCACTTTACCACCGGGAAAGACCCGGTACCCATTTTACAGGAGGCTGGGTGGGCCCCAGGGCCGGTCTGAACAGGCAGAAAATCTTGCCCTCACCGGGACTCGATCCCGGACCGTCCAGCCTGTAGTCAGCATGCATATATATATATATTTTTTATATGCGTGTATGGCAACTTGTCATAGATAAATGGCAGACTGCTTGTGTGTGTGTGTATATGATGTAATAAGAAAACAATGAAAACTCACTATATACCTACCTACTTACACACACACACGCGCGTATGTATGTATGTATATATATATATATATATATATATAGGTGATTTATACAGTGACAGTTCAGTATCCAGATAAGTAATTCTTTAAATGAAATAAAACCTTACCCTATGTGTTGTCAGCTATTATAAACACTCCTACAGCCATTGCATGGTGTGACTGCAGGTACTTGTATATATCCTCTCACAGGGATGAGACTTGCAGTAACTACTACTAATGTGGCAGCATTCAACTGTTTTGTTGTTAGGCATGTTATTGTGTTATTTGTAGTTCACAAAGGAGAAAAGCTATACTGCTTTTGAACTTGACTTACCCCCACTGATCATATGAATTGATGTCCCATATCACACCCTGAGTGAATATCTTGTGCTCATACATTGCTGGAAAAAAATTCACAAATACATTTGGTTACACCAATGCAGTGTTATGACAAAATTTTGAGGCAGTGTATGTATGAGTTCTGAACTGTTAGGTGAACAGAAGAGTAGGAAAACTAACTCCAAATATACTGTACATGTGTGTGGTAAACATGTTTTATAAGGACTCATAATTAGCAGTCCTATTATTCAACGTAACTACAATGTATCATAGTCATTGTCATTCGGCAGTTACGGTGTGGTTCTTCACATGCTGTACTTCATAATTACAGTTCTACCACAATAGCAACTTACTGGACATGGAAAATTATACCATGAACAGTGACAGAAGGGGAAAGGAAATATAACAAATTCCCAAATATTGTATGATGACTGGCTTAAGTGGGGATTTTTATTCAAATTCTAGTTTTTAAATGTATCTCTTTTAAGTTCCTGAAAGTTAAGAACAGCATCAAACAATTAATGAAGTAACATGAAGAAGCTCTTTTGAGTATATCTGATAATGATGCGTATTTAACCGGAGCCCAGTAGTGCTAAATACAAGATGTGGGTTACAATACCTAAAAAACAATATTAGCAATTAAAATGTCACCCGTCTCTTTCCATACCAATAAGGGCTCCAAGCGTGAAAGGTGTGATCTTCCTGACGACAATTGAATTGGTTGGTCTGTTCCCTTCAAACACTTTGTGTGGGAGAATTTTTTCCAAGCTGTCACCAGACAGCCCTGACTTCTCCAGCTCAGACCTGGCCTCTTCCTTCATCTTCCCTTTCATCAGAGCCTCAGTCTGAGCTAAGAAGTTAGCCAGCAGTATCTGAAATCACAAAGTCATTCACATTACTCTTGCAGTTTTTAATTTCATATTAAATAGAGGGTAACACAGTCTGTGGGTATGAGGATTAATACACAGTTGTAGCCAGGCCATATTAAGTATGTCCTCAGTTTGTGGATGGTGGGGATTCCAGATGTGAGGACATTTGCAAATATGTTAGAAGCAGTCATGAGCAACTGACAGAGCTTACAACTTCTCACAACAGAACAATAAACATATTACAAAATGCTGCACTGTGCTGTAAGATAACATTAAACATTCAAAGTAAAACTTTTCACAGAAAAGGAACACTTTGATATATGGTGTTTAAAAATACTGTCATATGCTTGTTGTGAAGTTGTAATAACACATCTCATGTATCTCTAGTAAAACTGACTAAAACTGCACAACTTACATACCTTATGATGTAAACCACCTTGAATAGGGTTATGTGTCTGAGCAGGAGCTATGAAATCTGCTGGTATGAGTCTTGTACCCTGATGAATCAACTGATAAAAGGCATGCTGTCCGTTGGTTCCTGGTTCTCCCCAGACTATGGGACCTGTGTTGTATGTAACTCTGTCACCACTGCGTGTCACGTATCTAGTACAGAAACATTCAAATTACAGACATAGGAAGGTGTGCAATACTGGATTGTAAGTGTAGCATTTCTCAGTCCAATACCTGCTAAGTTTACAAACTGAGCTATGACAGCTTATAATTTCCAAGATATGTGTCTGTTTACTCCTCAGTTCAAGGTAAATTTTCAGGTGCTGCATTACAATGAACCTGCAGTGCCATCATGCCCATATGGGTCTTGAATGGAGTAGCACCATTGAAATATTGTAAATCTTTTCACAAAATGATGTACAGGGTGCTGTTCTTTATTTTCAGAATACAGCCCAGGGTCCTGCAGCAGTCCGTTGCAGTAGCCACAAAGCTTACAGCACCTAAAAGTTCTCCAGGTATAAGATACACATTTTCTAGAGAAAACCGTTGTTTCTTGGTGCCCATTGTTAAATGGCTGCAAAGGTGCAGTTAACATATGCAAAGGGCATTTTTTCTTGTCCATGTAAATTTTTTACACTTCTATATACAAAAGACAACAGAGGACACCCAACAGTTACAGGGCTGTGTTAGGTGTTAGACGAATTTAGTACCAAATTTTTCTCCTACAATTAACACATGTTTTGCCTTTTAAATATGTTTTCAATTTAAAAATACTCCCTCCTGAAAAAGGAGAAGATTTGATGCAATAAACTTACACTCCTTTAGTACATTTTTCAAATCAAAATCTGAAACAATTTCTGGAGGATCACACTTGTTCAACTTGTTTCAAACATAGTGACAAAATGATGCTCTCAGTTCCCAAAGGTAATCTCCAATGTTGTTTTCAAATGTGTATTGCACAGGATGTGACATTTATAAAGGCTTGTGATGTGTGTGGTCTTCATACTGATCAGCGAGTGGATAATATCTGTGAAGCCTGTTCAAGTTGGAGACCAATTACCAATTGCAGTGGATGACTGGGAAAATAAAGGCCTTTGTGAACCAATGGTATTATCAACTGGTAAAGGAATTTATGTCTAAGAGTCTTCTTAGTGCACTTCAACAGGATTTAAAATCAGAGACGCTGTAACATCAGGGCACGTACGTAATACACAAGGTGAAGGGCACATGGGTCTTGTGGTATGCACTGTCTGTGTAAGTGTTCTATTTTACTTTCAAGTTCATACCATGCATATTGAATAATAAAAGTTTATTTTATACCAACATATGCACAAATTAGTAGTGTAAATTTATATAAAAAAGGAGTTAAAATGAATATTTGGGAATCATTCTTTATACACATCCTCCAAAAACAAAATGTATTACTTGAAGAACAGAAGATCAATGACACCAACCCCCTGTATGAGTTGGCACAAGACATCGCATTACATAATACCCACTTCTGGTTCCTGTTTATTCCGTACCACACGCACACATTACCAGGGTAAGTCCATCAACTTTATCGATATAATTCATCATTTTCCTTACAATGTTATATTTTTATTATATTTTATATTATTCATTGCAGAATTACATATGCAGTCACATTTACCAAGATTTTATCATAACAATACTACTACTATATTGTATTTTATCATTTTAATAATTCATAACTTTAGCTAACACAACTGTAAACTCACTGAAGATGGTGTATTAACACCGAAACATGTCGGAGTAATTTAATATACATTTACACTACTTATTTGTGCATATGTTAGTATATAATAAACATTAATTGTTCTATTTTCATTTCTCTAATTGCATGTATAATGTGTGCAAAATTTATATACATTTTGTGTAACTTCAAACAGTGTGTAACCTTTATTTTTTTTGTTCGGTTTTATATAAAATAGACTAATGAACTGTACAGTTGAAGTTACTCTCTTCTGAGATGTGACTCTGCATAGTGTGGTGGATATGTACCAGTGTTTCAAAGGAACCTGTTGCTTCCATCTTCAGAACAGAAGGAGCCAGCTGGTTCCTGTGAAGCATCAGTACTACCTACCAGACTATGCTGTCACCACTTAGAAAAGATGCTGATAATAACAGTTACAGCTGTGAAAACCTTAAATCTCACACTTATGCCAGGCCGTACTTAATTATTTGACTTTTATTCAGTTGGTTATGACATCCCACAAGGTTCCTCATTATCATGACAAACGCCCAGCACTGGACTGAATATTTTACATATAGCTGTTATTATTATTATTATTATTATCATTATTAGATGCACTTACTTTCCATTAGACTCCATGTCGCCCTGTTGGAAATATGCTGCAAAACGATGAAGATATTGATCATATGGCAGTAGAGCATGTGTTTCAGCTCCATAGAAATTGCTGTACCAAATTCCCAACAGTGCTAATATGACAGGAGCCTGAACATGGGAAATGTAAGTTAGATTATGTACTTGGCATAACCACATTCACAATTAACAGGAGCTGAGTGCCGAGTGGTATAAGTTAATTTTACAATCTATACAAATAATCTGATTATTCTGAAAATAAACACATCTTGTCATATCAGGATTTTATTCCTTTTAAAGTTTTTAATAAACCGAACCACTATATCTTAAGGCTTTATGAAACACTGATGTAATACACTGCACCACTTTATAGCTATGTAGCTGTTACACACCTGTAACTCCATGGCCTTAGTCCGCACGCAAACTATACCAACAGAGCGGCCGCCGCCGGTCGGCGAAGTTAGTGCCAACTTTTGCGGATAGAAGGGTGTCACGTAGTCAGCGCGCCGGGTCCCCACAGCCGTTAATCTCTGTTTCCTAGACCTGGAGCCGCTACTTTTTTCATTCAAGTAGCTCCTCAATTGACCTCACGAGGCTCATGAGGCTGAGTGGACCCCGTTCCAGACCCACTACTACTCAGAAAATCTGGTAGTGCCGGGGATCGAACCCGGGACCTCTGTATCTGTAGCCAGAAACTCTGACCACTAGACCATAGAGGCGGTCACACAACTGTATCTGAAGTTATTTATTTAACAGGGTTTGGAAGAAGAGGTCAACAATGGTGCAATAAGGTCAGGCGTGTTAAACGGATTGCCAGTTTGTACTACCATATTCTCAGTGCTACAACGTTCTGTTCCTTTGCTTCAAACTTTGGATTCAGAAAACTAAAAGCCACTCAACCGATGGGCACTCAAGATGACTGTTACCAACCTGGCATTATCCATTATATGACAAGCATTTTCCAATGCCAGTAATAAAACACTCAAGTATAAATTTTATAATGAAAGCTCATGTCTGAAATGTAGCCAGCCACTAATGTAAAAGTATATAGCACGTTGGGGTGGGCTATTTTTGTAAGTATGGACAGTATGTCTATAATCTCTTGGAGACTGTCTCTACATACACTATGTTCCACCTCCTGACATATCTGTCCCTGGTGATAGGGGTAAAGACAGTTTTCAAAATATTGGAAATTCACTCCATGCTGAGACAAGTGGTCACTCAAGAAGACTTCATCATGTAGCCATTGGTATAATGGTTGCTGGTATTAGAAGTGTGAAAATGATACAAAGAATGCGATTAAACATACTTACATTCTTTTCAAGCGGTGCTTTCTGGAAGTGACTGTCCATATAATGTGCACCTTCAAGTAGTTTTCTGAAGTTGTTAAAACCAACATACAGAGAGATAGATAGTCCAATGGCTGACCACAGGGAGTAACGGCCTCCTACCCAGTCCCAGAAGCCAAACATGTTTTGCTCATCAATTCCAAATTCCTTCACTTTAGGTCCATTAGTTGATAATGCCACAAAATGCTTGGCTACAGCTGATGGCTAGGATAAGAAATAAGTGGATTTAGAAAGCTTAAGGAATGTTTACACCTCTAAGAATCTGTCTATTCTTCAGGGACTTGCACTCCTCTCTGTATGCAGTGGGTTAAATACCAATTGTAGTAATCTATGACATATTAGGTGGGAGAGGATGTTTGGAGGAAGACACAGGTTTCTTGTTCATGGCAAGAAATCCAACCCATAGCCAAGTTGTTATACTGTGGGATCATGTATACCAAGCACAACAGAACTATTGTTTACAAGATTCAGGACATCAAATTTAGTATTACACAGCTCTGAGAAGTCTCATGACTGGCTGACCCACGCACTACTGCAAAAAACAAGCCATTTGGTATATCTGACACCAATGATTGCCAGTATGGGTGGATCGCCTAATGAACTATAAATATGGGAAACATTTTAAGTTTGCATCCATCCAGTAGTGCACAACCACCTCTGTTTTCAATATGATCCCTGCACAGTGTGTCTGCTGAAGGTTAACTTTCACTATTACTGAACTTCATGACTTGTTTACAATTGAACCACATTATCCCTGTATCACTGTGACGCTATCACATGTACATGTAGGCTTTATTTTATGACTTTACAGTAGTATATCAGCTTTCCCAATTAAATGACCATTACTTCATCTGCAACTTGATTCTCTGTGGATGCCTGAACCTAAGATTGACTCTTGTACTGATACAGTAATGTGGTACAAATGATTCCAGCAGTAATTTGTGGAATTTGACCAGGAGAGATTACTTATCACTTTTAACCATTCTCCAGCATCTAACGAAGATGCAAGAGCAACTTAATAGTTTGAATGTAATACAGCTTCCATGCAGTGGAGAAATTAAGGCAAAATTCAAAGGTCTTCTGACCTTCCATAAACACTATCCTAAGGGCAAAAATCCTAAACTGTAGAAAATGACATTTATTTGTGCAAGTACATTATATTTGTGAACAGGACCTCACACACATCAAACAAATCAACAGAACAGAAGGGGTTTTCAAATGAAAATTTAACTTCAATCATTCTGGCCTCAAGAATTATGCCAGATTCCAAATTTGTGGTTTTCACAGTATAAGCCTAAAAATTATATTTTCATTGGTTTCTAATTTCTTACTGTCTTATAATACAAACCACATTTTTGATAGAAGTTATTATAAAAAGCACCAACTTTAAAATTCATGTTTGGAATGTTATGCAAAAAAAAAAAAAAAAAGTTATAATATTTCTGGCAATAACAAAATAATTACGTAGCCTGGACACAAAGGAAAATTTGAGAATGCAAACTTCTTGGAGAGAGAGAAAAAACAGTTGCATATCCTTGATTTAATCTTTAAATTGCTACCTTATTAAAGATAAAGAGTACGAAGTATAAAATCCAACTTACATCCTTAGCAGCTTCCAGAAACCACTGTTTTGCAGATGTTGCATTGGTGATTGTTTCCTGTGTCGTGAATGTCTTGGATGCAATAATAAACAACACAGTTTCAGGGTTGAGTTTCTTCAAGGTTTCAGCTAGATGAGTTCCATCAATATTTGAAACAAAATGAACCTTCAGTCCTGTTGTGTAATGCTTCAGAGCCTCAGTCACCATCAGAGGACCCTTTAATGTACCAACAAAGTTACAGTCTTAATGTACTGGTTATATTAATCATATTGTACATTGTAAACCACCTGCAGCAAAATGTTAAAAGTATGCAATACCTGTACCATCTGACATTTTGCTGCGGGGCCAAATTGAAGAAATGGGACACAGCTGTAATTATAAATCCACTTGGCCAAAGTACATACCTAATATGGTTTGAGTCTCCCAATATGGTACATTCTAGGGAGGAGGTGTGGAGTAGCATTTGGTCCCATACTACATACTCCACCCCCCCATCTGGTAGGGTTTGGTCTAATTTTCTTAGGGTAGGTGAGAGGAGGGTAGCCTTTGGTTTTATACTACTCCCCCCTTATCTGGTAGGATATGGTTTAATTTTGTAATGGTAGTCAGATCATACCCTGGGATCGGCACTTTTACTATAAACTGAAAGATCCAGTAATAGCAAACATAAAAATTCCTAAATATTATAGTGTATACATTGTTTACATATAATACACTACACGAATTTAACATATGGACATCACATCTGCTGTCAGCATATTATTTGAATCATGTCACTGGATGAAAAATAATGTAGGTTTACTAAACCACAATTCTTCAGCACATGCTACCAGTTAATTATAACTCCTGATTCAGATTAACATCTCCATGGCTCTCAAGAGTCATTTAATTCTTTAACAGCAGTTTATTATATTCTGTAAACTTACCAGGTCAGAACCACCTATGCCAATGTTCACAACATCTTCTATAGCCTTTCCAGTGTAACCCCTCCATTTTTTGGAAAGCACCTACACAAAACACAATATACGAATATTTTTGATACATTATGAGTGTCTTCTTCGTACCTGGAACCAGCCACAAATTACCTGCATGGTTTATTTCACAACTGTCAACTCTTAAATCACAAGCAAAGAGAGTACCACTAATGCAGATGCAAACACAAGTATGTTAAATCCCTAAGGCAAGCTAATAAACATTTTCAAACTGAAGTCAGTAAGCACATTCAGTTGCTGTAACTTTACTATTGTTATTTACCTCCTCAGTGAAATCCTTGATGTGTGCGAGAACAGCATTTACATCAGGCATTACATCTCTGCCATCAAGAACAATTGGTGTATTACTGCAGTTTCTTAGTGCAACATGCAGAACTGCTCTGTCCTCTGTGAAATTGATTTTCTCTGCACTAAACATAGAATTTCTTGCAGCTTCCACTTTGCGTGCCTTAGCCTGTAATATTTCATGCCATAAATATATGTGTGTGTGTGAACTGTAATTTGCATGTATCTACAAGGTGCAGTCCAGAAGTAATGCATAAATTTTTACTGTGACTGTACAAGAGTTGCTGCTGCAACCCTGCTAGTGGAGGATGAAGCGGTTGACCTTGGGCTTGGAGAGAGCCACCATTCAATCTCCAGGGGCCAGTGCATGCAGACTCAAATGTAGTTTCTGTAAGTGACTATTTTTATACTGATAATTATGGAGTTCTCACGAGAAGAACAGCGTGGCATAACATTTTTTTGTGCAAAAGGTGAAAACTGTGTTAATATTCATTGTGAACTTGTCTCGGTTTGTGGAGATAGTGCTCTGGACTACAGCAATGTGAATAGGTGGATGGCAAAATTGAAAAAGGGAAGAGTGTCCAGCACCGACTTGCCGCGCCCAGGGCGACTGTGCTCATCTCGCACGGATGCCAACAAAGAACGTGTTGAAAATCTCATTCTGAGTGACCACCGAGTTACCGTGGAGGATATTTGTGCTCATACTGGCCTAACTCATGGGACAGTGATGAGAATCATTAAAGAAGACTTGCAAATGACAAAAGTGAGTGCTCGCTGGGTGCCAAAAATGCTCGACGAAAGCAAGAAAGAAATTCGATGACTTGCTCTGAAGAAATGTTGACAAGACACCACTCTGATCCACATTTTCTGGAGAAGCTGGTCACTATGGATCCCCCTGTTCAATCCCGAAACAAAAAGGCAGTCAAAACAATGGAAACATTCAGACTCGCCACCCCCGAAAAAATTCCAAGTTGGCGCGCCTGCAGAGAAAATTCTCTATTCAATTTTCTGGGACCAGAAGGGCGTTATTCTCTCATATCCTCTCCCAAAGGGCATGACCATCACCAGAGAATGTTACAGAGACGTTTTGAAGAATCAGATGTTGCCTGCAGTTGCAGAAAAGCGACCTGAATTGGTGGGGAACTTCATCCTCCATCAAGACAACGCTCCACCACACAAGGCTCGAATTGTCACAGAATTCCTGGTGGAACAGGGAATTGAGACACTTCGACATC
>Ga0131853_10004408_pt1 | contig 25246 bp, 15 predicted proteins | sample TergutLab28metaG_FD_92764 | JGI IMG/M metagenome (GOLD analysis project Ga0131853, IMG submission 92764) | Labiotermes labralis P1 segment gut microbial communities from Petit-Saut dam, French Guiana - Lab288 P1 (version 2) (version 2) | ecosystem: Host-associated > Arthropoda: Insects >... | reverse complement strand
TGTTGGAAATCCAAGCAGAAGCGTAAACGAAGATTGTGATCCTGGGGATTCAGCGCCTGCAAAAGCTGCACCCGGTATCCTTTTACGCGAAGACGTTTGCGCAGAATGCGCCAAACACTTGACAGACATCTACTATTGCCGGCTCGCGCGAGTTGTTGACTTCTGTGGGCTCCTGACAAACGTTTCTCGCACACGCTCGACAGTCTCAGCCGATGGACCCGGAGGGCCTGTTCGTTTCGCAACGCACAGGCAGCCACCCTGCTGAAATTTCATGTACCATTCACGAATTGTTTTGTCTGTAGGTGGTTCTGTGTGGTACATGATCCGAAACCTCCGTTGCACCGTCAAAACTGACTCAGTTTTGGCAAATTCCAAGACACAGAACGCTTTCTTATTCACTATGAACGCCATTTTTCGTCACGACTACCCCATAGCGGTGGAAACTGCAAGTACGCCAAGGCCTCTAGTACAAAAAAAACTTGGAGAGATTCTCTACCTATTGATATGTTCCTTTCTGCCGTGTCTGTCTTGGTTGTTGCGCAGTCGAGTTCGGAAAACCCGGAGGGACTTACGAATAACCCTGTATATATATGTGCATGTGTTGGTGTGTGTAATTACAGAAACTCGTCAGAAGTGTTTAGATTTTAAGGAAGTACGAAGTCGCATAAATTGTTAGATTGTTACCGAATTTGTGAATGAACGTGATGCCTCCATTCTCTGTCCTCAGGATCGATGGTTCTCTCCTGCAGATAGCATGACCTTACATCAAAAACGCAGTAATCTTCACACCAAAGCCGTGATCGCATTCAGTATCACTTTAAAAGCCACTTAGCCCTGCTAAAATAAATCACACTGCGACGTAGAAAACTAAACTAGTTATTTTGTAAATTTTCTGGGACAATTATTATGTTCAAAATAAATGTTTGATATTACGTGTATGGATTGAAATAACTTTTTTTTTTCATAACGGCAAATTAAGATAAAATACGAAATTATAGCACCAAAAAGACCACACATAAATGGCAGATCTATCTTGCAAACCCACAATACGATTTTCATGATCTGCAAAAGTGCGAACATCTTCTCCAGGACAATCACAATTTCACTTTCTGGACAACTGCAGGAGAAAGACTGCTTCTTCTGTCAGCCAGAGTGCAAGACACTGTCACACACAAACTAAACAACAAAAGAACTGCGTAAGAATATTTGTCAAGGTTAAAATTCTCAAGTTCCAAAGTACAATTTACAGTTAAAATGATACTTATGAACATAAAGACTGTGCAGGTAGAATTGACAACCCGTAAGTTGAGTTAATTAAAGGTAAAGGTAAAGGTAAATCAGTCCCATTACAGGCCTGTAGTGGTCCAGAGGGTTCCAGAAAGTTAAGGTTCCCAGATTACACGACAACGGCACAGGATGGTGGTAAGGTTGTCAGTCTTACGTACCGGCCGCCTTTACCCCCAAGAAATGCTCCTGGTGTTCATTTCTGTTAGAGGCTGAGTCGATCCTAGGGCCACAGTGCAATCGGAAGGATTTTATGTGTATGAAAAATTCCAATGACACCATCTGGAATCGAACTAACAACCTTCCGATTTGTAGCGCAGCGCCTTAACCACTGTGCCACCGCGGTCCCCAAGCTGAGTTAATTATGAAAGTAAAATCGTAAAGTTGATCTTATATAATATTCAATTACAAAACTGCGGGCGTTTCTTCTCAGTTCCGTAACAAAAATGCTTGATCTTCTATGGACAACACGGTGTTATGATAACAATGATACAAATTTGTAAATTCCTATGAAAAGAATAGCAAAGACTGCAGTACATAATTAACCTTTAGTCGCCTAACGTCAATTATAGTTGACATACCGCACCGCTAACCTCTAAAGTTGCATTTTATATATTTATTCAACAAATATAGGTATCGAATATTTTAAACATGGTATATACATTCCGTTTTTTTAAATGCAGTTTGTTTCATAATTCTAACGTATTTGGTTCCTGTATTTTTCACATTTTATATACAGGGTGTGCTAAAATAAAAAAAATAATTCCGGCGCCAAAAGGTTAAGATAGCTGTACTTGTTTCTCAGAAGTAAGCCTAAATTCGCGAACTGTAAAATCACAATAGGGTTAATGAAAACAGGCACAACATGAAACAAGGCCTCGTAGCTGCCTAATAAGCTAAAATTCACTACAACGTTGTGTATATATATATATATATATATATATATATATAATACAACTGTTTTTGTAACAATGGACACCATATCTGTAAACTGAATTACAAGAAATAACATAGAACTGCTGTAAATCAGACGCCCATAAACTGTAGTAGAGAGTAACTGATCAATTTCGGAGTTTTGCCAGAATCTGAGGTACTTTCTGAAGGTTGACGCTCAATGAGAGGCACAGAGAACCTATATTGCAAGAATACAATGACATAGCAACCGTTACGTTTAAAGTTTTCTTTTGCATTGTTGGATTTTAAAAAATATTGGAAATTATAGCAATACAACCTCAAGAAATTAAAAATATGCCCCTAAATAAAGTCCAAATACCTCATAAGCAAAGCAGCCAGAATTACTTCCACTTCTCTCAAATTTTCTGTCTGGTGTAAAGAAATATCTTGCTAATGAGAAAGTTTTTATATAAAACGTAGAGACCAGATGTCTGAATATACATGTTATGCCTCTAAAGTATTTTTAATTTTGAATCCACTTGACCTGCCAAGTAATCACTCTCTTTAACTCCATATGTTCTCTGCTCCATTTTCATTATTATGGGAAGAAGATTCTAGCTCAAGATTCTATAAAATTTCTCTAATGCCATCATGTTATATCTGCCGTAGCCGTAGTCACATCCTGCAATTTACTTTATCAACTATTGATTTATAAGTTAGAAGGTCAAATTTATGGCAATATCTCGAGATAAAGCAGAGCAACCTCTTTGTTTATAAAAGGAATTAACACCGCAATTATAAGGTAATTAAAAGCTTAAATATCATTAATACAATTTTATATTCCAAAATGTTTGTAATTCGGAAGGAATCCATAAAAACCCTATGTCAATAAAATTGACTAAAATGTGATATGTCAAAGTCAGATGTAGATGGAATAGTGATATTAAAATCAATGCTCTTGTGGTCCATGAACAAACCCACACTTACTGCAGGGTCCAAAAGAAGCAACAATTAATATGAGGATGACTGGTTACAAGGCCGAGGATCAAGCCCGAGAACTCTCAGGACTGGAGCACGATATGACTCGCAATGACGTAACAATATAAGCTATAACTAATTATTTGTACAGTATACACACAACGGTTTCGTTCTTTTAAATATTAAACCCTTTTTTGATATGTATTTCGAACCTCGTAATTGGTCAGCATCAGGTGTTTGCAATTAACACGTCGTCTTATTAAATTTTACTTTTCAATTTATCCTTCTTGATAATCTATAATCGTATAGCCCACTTTTCATTGACTAACATGCGAGATTTGATTTACTGACACACACACGTCGACAAACCCTAGGGCTTTTAGTGAACATAATTATTTCAAAACCAAATGGTAGGCAATAAACAACGATTAACACTTAACAGATTCTTCGGCGCATCTCCGAAAATCGCCGATCACAGAGCGCACACTGAGATAGGCTATCTGATGATGTTTATCACTGCAGACGTAAAGACGTAGATGCAGCCTTTACTACGTGGTGGGAGGTGGAGGGGGCGTATCGGTGAGAAGAAACTGGTAGGAGTTGGAGAGTAAACTTGGTGCCGGATTATTATTCAAAGTTCCCGGAGCTTCAGTAATATAACCACGATTCTAAGTTCAAAAGTGTTCTATGTGAGAGTTGCGAAGTTGAAGGCGGGTGGGCGGGTTTAGAGTTTACAGCTAAGTTTGAGGAGCTTCTTTCCAAAAACAAATATGTCTACTTTTTTTTTAAACTCATGGTTCAGTGCATCGTAATTCAGTGTTAATAAAAATCCAACCTGATGCAACAGTGTGCAGATATTTATCTACTGCAAAGTCACTCTACATGTTTCGGGTGTCACAGCACCCATCATCAGGAGTACTAAAAACTGTAACCGCAACCTCCGGTACAGGTCATAATATTGGTACAGCTACTCCCTTCCAACGTGGCCTGCAGGGCACGTTGGAAGGGAGTAGCTGTACCAGTATTGTGCCCTGTACCGGAGGTTGCGGTTACAGTTTTTAGTACTCCTGATGATGGGTGCTGTGACACCCGAAACATGTAGAGTGACTTTGCAGTAGATAAATATCTGCATACTGTTGCATCTGGTTGGATTTTTATTAACATTGAAATATGTCTATGTTTGACAAGAATTTAATTTTGATTACACAACACTAAATGACACACAAATGTAGGTAAGACAGCAAACATGATTTAAACTACAGTGCCGGGACTAGCTGAATATGACCACAACAACCTTACTAGATATAAAGGTCAGTACTATGTACGTGTTCCCATATATAACTCAGTTTTTGACAAAAAAATGAACGCAGGGATTTGAATCTACGTTGTTCACATTAAGTCTAAACACATTGTTCTTCTTATTACTTACTGTTAACAAGTTTTCTTTGTTTATAAGGTATGCATTACCATAATGGGGATCTTTTATATTTCAATGTAACGTAATATACAGCAAAATCCCTGTTTAAAGTGATTGCTAAGTTAAATTGGAACCTCCATGTTGGCCTACTTGAATATATCTACAGGCACTTATAGAGGCAGGGAAAAATAAACATAAACTAAAGGATACTGCGTAGCATTTCACTAAACTTATGAAGGCTATATGAAATTAAAGAGGAATTGAGGTACAGCTTAGCTGATGCACGAACTTGTCAACAAAAGGACGTGAGGGGGCAGGTGCAAGTCAAGGCCGCGTCTCCCCAGTAGAACAGATTGCAGTGACAATGTGAAGGTACACCAGAGCTTGTCTATACCCTGTGGAGAAGAGAAACGTCTCTTGTCTCTATCAAGAGCTGAACCGTAATTCCTCAGTCGTTCTGGTCACAGCTTAGTTACAGCACTAACTGGCTTGCAGGGGCAAAGTGTTTATTGCATTTTTTGTTTTCTTTATTGCGAGTCGCCGTAATACAATGGCACAAATAAAGGGGGGAGGGGGAAGACATTAGCTTCATCTTTTGCTTCAGGCGTGACAAAGCACATTGAATACACACGAAATGCTCAGGACAGGCCTTGACATTCAGGTGACCGTGCATCGTCATAAATTCTTATAATAAAACCAACTAGATGCACTAATTTCTCAAATTTATTTTTGGAATAAAACTCTACATGTTTCGGACAGTTCATCTGTCCATCATCAGGAGATTTTCACTGAGCACACAGCAATGGTATATTTCATACAGGTTTGCTGACAGCTTGCGAGCAGTTCCGTCCTGATCCTGCTCGCAAGATGTATGACACATACCATTGCTGTGTGCACAGTGAAAAACTCCTGATGATGGACAGAGGAACTGTCCGAAACATGTAGAGTTTTATTCCCCCCCAAAATTTGAGAAATTAGTGCAACTAGTTGGGTTATTTTAAGAACTCAGGACAGACTTCATTAAAAATACAATGGGAAGAAAACAGAATTTTGAGAGGGTTTCCGAGCGGAAATTGGGAAAGCCTCGGCTGAAGTTTCCAACCGTTCTGGTTGTACTTCCACAGGTCTCATAGAAGGACACGTGGGCACAGTACACACGGAGACCGAAGAATACCATTTCGGAGACGGCTGGCAAGATAGGTCTCCGGTACGCAACAGACCAATGAATTCTAAGGGAGGACAAAAAATTCTGCAATTCTTCACGAAGTTTGTACCTCGGTTTTTCACTGACGAGCAGAAGCAAAGCTCTGTGTGTATGTGCCAGAAACTGCTAGACGAAGTCAGTCACGACCAAAATTGAGTCTCGAGGGTTATAAGAGGAGAATAAACGCGACGTTTTTCCTTAAAGCGCAGAAACCGCACAATGGTCCTCTTATTTTCATTGTTACACCGTGCATGTTGTCGAGTTAATCAATACACCAACTAATGCACTTATATAAAAGTTACACATTAAAACACTAAAACTGCTCCGACATGTTTCGGTCCAAAGACCATCATCAGGAAGCTATATTTTCCTTGCTAAAGTCACATTAAAAATAGTCACTGATTAACTTCGTTGTACTAACAGGGTGTTGTGGCAGCATGCCTGTAATATAAATTATACCAATTAAGTATTGTCAAAATAAATATTAGAATTATTTTGTACACCTTACACAACACGGTAAGCATAAATCTCACATCAGTCCAACAAGCCTAATTATTTGTGTACAAAATAATTCTAATATTTATTTGACGATACTTGGTATAATTTTTATTACAGGCCTACTGCCACAACACCCTATTAGTACAACGAAGTTAATCAGTGACTATTTTTAATGTGACTTTAGCAAGGAAAATATAGCTTCCTGATGATGGTCTTTGGACCGAAACATGTCGGAGCAATTTTAGTGTTTTAATATGTAAATTTTTTATAAATGCGTTGGTTGGTGTATTAAATGAATATCCCTCTTAGTTGAAAGACCCTCCCTTTCCACGTTCAAAGAAAATGAGACAAGTCGGGTCAAGCAGGATGAGCATGGTGATTTCTTTAAATGTGTGGATATTTTTTTATCAGGAATTTTTTTTCCGCTTAGTTCAAATGGAAAAATCAGCATTACTAAGGGTGAGTTTTGTGACGACGGAGACAAGTCCACCGAAAACCTTCATAACGATGGCATAACAAGAAATAATTGCTGTACAATGAACATGTGCCAACGCAATGTGATCTGCCAGTAGAAACATTTTTGGCAGCCAGAAACACCGCTGTGATCCCACACTGCCGCAATACACCTGATTTGGCCCCTTGAGATTTCTTCCTTTTTTCCGAGAATAAATTATCTTTTAAGTGAACGTCGCTTCTAGAATGTCCCTGAAATTTAGCAAATTCACTGACCTTCCTACACGCAGTGCCAAAAGTCAGTTCCAGCTGTGTTACCAACAGTGACAGAAACGCTCTACCATTTGCAGAAAATTAGAAGGTGAATTTTTTAAGTGCACAAAGTGACCAATGACAACAGCAAGTGTGTACGTACTTCTCTATAGACTAAGTTCTGGAGTTTAAGGGCACTATGTCATATTGGACCAAAAATTATAAAATTATATACTCAAGTTGCTTTACAAATATCATCGTGAATCTGTTCCTACACTTAAGCCACTCTTGTTGCAAGTTAGTTTAGATAAGAGCCACAAGAGATCTGTCTGAAGCCAAGAGTCGCTTCTGCTAATGGATCGGCGCTACGGCTTACGTAATAACGAAGGTGACAGTGCGGGAATAAGCTTAAAAATGTTTATTAAACTAATCTGTTTAATGAAAATAAGATCTGTGAAGAGCGCCAGCTTTATCTAGGGCGAGAGGTGGAGAAAAATGTTTATACGACCCTATTTTCTTTGAGTATAGGGTAAGTATTTTTATGAGAAAATGAGTTACATCTAAGTATACTAAACAAAATGACAAGGTTCTTACTGAAATTAGGGGAAAATTAAATTTTGCAAATGTATTTGATTATTCAGTTTAACAGCTGTTGTCGCACCAGTGCCCTGGCGATTAAGGTACAATAACTGTAATAAAGCAGTTCCCATTACATAGATAAGGAATTTCTGATCTTCTTGTGAAATTACGAGGACCTGTGACCGTAGTAAAAAAGAAATTTTACTGGACACAAACAGCACGAAACAAGAGGGCCATACAGGACAGAGTTAAAGGTGGCGGCGGCCCGGTTTAATAGGAGGTCAAAACATTTCAGATTTGTGATGAACAAAGTTGAACTTGGTAAGTTTCTCGCCGAATAATTCCTTTTTAACCTGTCAATATAACTCCAGCAATGTTCCATACCCATTCACTGAAGTGCCACCTAAGATGTACAAAGTGTAACATTTTCTGCTTGATGGAGCAGCCGCTTGGCCGGCTTTGCTTCATACGCCGCTGTCGGAAGGGGTAACAGTTGGTGAAGTGACGTACAAGCGTATAGCAGTGACAATAACCTCTAGGAAGTCTAAAAAAAATAGCCAGTACTACATCACATGTTGAAATTTTGCCCTCCTGACGGCATGCACACAGTACAGCTGCGCAACACGTCTCTGGAGTTCTTCCGAAGGAAATGGTTAAAACTGTAGGCGTTCATTCTTAGTTCTTCCAGAAAGTGAGGATTTGTTTTATACTTTCTATTTTTTAAACTTTCCCACAAATAAAAGAAACGTCGCAAGTTATTAAGTCACAGGAACATAGAGGCCAAGGCAGCACTTAATTACGCTGCCATCGAAAAGGTCTCTCTTTTAAAATTACGTGCTCCATGAGAAGATAAAGCTAGCAGACAGCATTGAGAGACTTCCGCCACGATTCATCGCGGCTGTCTACTGCTGGTAATGCATTTCTCAGTTAAACTTTCAGTGCTGTAACAACATGACTTCAGCGAAGTTGTTTATTTTGTTGTTTGTTCTTACGTATTACTTAAATAGCTTATGGTTTAGAGCGCGACACTGAAGATGTAGATGAGATATATATTGCCTTTAGGTACGTATTTACAAAATTTTTTCTTTGTCTTTACAGTGAAAGTGTAATGTTTTTCTAAACTATATGAATAGAAGTGCAAACGGATTTTAACCGCAATAGTGATAAGTTAACAGCATTCACTTTTTCTGTCAATTCCTTAACTGGAATTTTAATTCAATTTTATTATTAACAAAAATACACCTCTTTATTTGGTTTCAGTTAACAGTGGAAAGTGAGGATAAAGTTTGGCTTATCTAGGATCAGGTCGAAACTCTCGTTGTTGAGTTGCGTTGCAGCTTAACATTGAGAGCGGATTGTAGTAGACCCGGTCGTTCAGTGCCAGAAGCTTTAATTACAGTTGTACGAGCTCCTGATGATGGGTGTCAACACCCAAAACATGTAGAGCTGCAACCCAACAACGAGAGTGGATGGTAGTAGACCCGGTTGACCAGTTCCAGAGGTTGCAATTACAGCTGTACAAGCTCCTGATGATGGGTGTCAACACCCGAAACATGTAGAGCTGCCTACAGAAATGTAATAAACTGAATAAGTCGCATCTTGTTGGACAATTATTAAATTAAAGAGTCATTCTCAGACCAAGATATATCATACGCCAATACTCACTCTCAGAGCTAAGTGTACGTGAAATTCACTCTCAGATCAAGCAGTATGTTAAATTTGTCTCTGAAAAACGCAGTTTGAAAAGATCCACTTTGAGACCCACAAGTATATGAAGCTTTAATCAGAGATTAAGTGTTAATCATAATTCCACTCTGATAAGAAGCGGTAAGTGAGGTTTCACACGCATATCAAGGTGTATGTGAAGTTTCATTTTGCCAACAAGAGGTATGTGAATATTCACTACGAGACCAAATGTTATTAGAAGTTTCACTCGGGTACTTATGGTTACTTCTGTTTGTGAAGCCTCAAGAACGCTGGTCTAAGGTTGGTATCTGTAAAATGGAAGGGCGGGTACCTGATTCAGAATTGCAGCTTGTGAAAAACAGATTTAGTCGGGACTATTTACATAAAATGTCGATAAAAACAAACTTTCAAATTCATCCCTTTTTTTCTTTCAGGACTATTGTAGGATTGAATTCCATAACCTCACAAATATGCAATCGATATATAACCTTCTTTCCATTCATTTTTCTGTCTTCTTGTTATTCAAAAAGCTGGCAGCAATATTTCAAAGCCTGCATTAGCCAGACATACGTATTGAGGAAGTGTTATAATATGGAAAGTCTTGGAGCGCATATGTAGATTCTGCGGAGTAACATTCTTAAGTACAGTTGGTTCCAACAGAAAAGGACCAGGAACACCTGACGTTTTCGCGTTCTCTAAATGAGTAGTAAAATCTTTTGGGTTACGGTCCGGTTCCTTTAGAGAATGGGTAGTATTTTTGGAAACTTCTCATTCATTCTTTAAAAGTATGAAGTAGATCTCCCTGCGAGAACAAACAATACTAGCACTATGGCCCTTTTCAACGCCTACAGGCCCAAGTTCTTCATTTAGTTGCGTTTCCTTTCCCAGTTTAAATTGAGCTGAACCCTTTTCGCAGTCGAAATTTTTGTTATGGATTTCCTAATACATTTGTTACAAATTAAGATAAAAACCATGCCACAGACACATAAGGATAACAATAAACTTTTGTTAGAGAAGGACATTAGAATACCTTAATATTTAATTACACACATAACAATAGCATTTCGTTTAAATACCAAAATTACTAAAGCCAACATGCTTTGCTATAAAAATTACAAAAATTCACTTTCAAAATGTGGCGATTGCATTTATTACAATATTGTTAAAAATCCATATATTTGTCAATATTAAATAATTGCAAACAATGAAAACACACTAAATGCAGTTACTAATATTGATACTGAAGTTATAATTTCTTTATATTTCAATGGAATTTTGGAAAACTCTTTGGGAGAAACTCTTCTCGAGTGTTCTACCGACGGTTTCGTTCGCTCAAAAACACAACTTCTCCCAGCAGCTCAATGAGCCACCAAATAACACTTTCTTTTTCCGTATAATCTACATCCTCCACGCAAATTACTCATCTTGGAATACCCTGAAATTTGTAAATAACTAATAATCAACAAAACATTATGTCCCAGAAGGCTTCAATCTACAGAAAGGGGCCTGCCATGGCATATATAGGACTAAGATTTGCTCTCCTCTTTTTGTTAGTGTAAATGAGTGAGTCTAATCCTTGTAGATAACCAACACGACGCACAACTTTTTGTGTACCTTTATTTCCATTCTCTACATGTTTCGGGCAGCCATGTGCCAATCATCAGGAGAATTATTGTATCAATGCGGCATCCGGTTTATGTCATTCTGTGTAGATGACTTTCTGCACAGCAGATAGCAGACGGTCATCTACACAGATCTCTGTTCCATCCTGATCCTGCTCGCAAGCTGTCAGCAAAACCTGTATGACATACACCATTTGTGTGTGCAAGGTGAAAATCTCCTGACGATGGACAGAGGAACTGTCCGAAACATGTAGACTTTTATTCCAAAAATAAATTTGAGAAATTAGTGCATATAGTTGGTTTTATTATAAGAATTTTTCACGATGCACGGTCACCTGAACGTCAAATTATTTCAGCTTCGTTGTTCAAACATTTCGAGAAGACAAATTCCTATTATTATATGTACAGGGACAAATAAATACCCAGTTGTTGAATAACGAGGCGAGAAATTTGCCGAAGGATATATTCATATTCAAATTTAAGATAATGCAATTTCCTTAAAAAAGTGAGGACCATAATGAAAATTTTCTTCAGAATGAGGATTGGAATTAGAACTTCACGAACACAAAGAAAGGCTTTCAAAAATTTGTGTTTGGTGAGCCCCTGGGGGTCGTAATCCAAACAAGAGTACAGCCCACGAGGGCTCGCACTAAAAAGAAACGCCAGCAGACGTTTGGGACCCGAAATACTGGTCTCTTGTGTTCGGGTATTAACATACAGGTCACAGCGGCGGATGACAAGCATAACACTGTCACATTAGATATATTCTGTATAACTAAACATTACAGTAAGCTACAGATAAAGAGTACGCGTATTTACACAATAGAACAAAACTTTCAGCCTATCAGCACACAAATGACGCAAGTCTTCGTAAAATTTCAGTACGTCTCCTGTACACAAATTTAACTTTGCAATTACTTCCAGTGTTTCACTTTAACAATGTTACATGTTACAAATATCAGACTTCTTACGTCACAGAGCTCCATGCGCAATCGGCAAATAGAAACAAACGTAACAGACACGTTACGTACTTTACAAAACCAACTCGTAACTGAAACGTATTTCTCGACTCGCACAATTAACATGTAAACTAAACTAACCCTGGAAAATACGGCCCAGAAATACCCCTCGCCAATCGTGCGTTGACTCCATGACGTAAACCAAACTCGGCTGAGCAGACGCTGAGCATGTCAGAAATAACACAAAACCAGAATTTATAAACACAATTTCCAAACTAAATTTGACTTACTGATATGGCATGACGACTGCTGAGACTCGGCGAAGAATATCAGGGGGACTCGGCTCTCGAGATGATCAACCCACACACTCAGACGAAGCTTCCACGAAATCCAAGATACGAGTTCTGACCGCTGGCTCTAAAACCAACCAAGAAAGCTCACAGTACACGCCCTTGACCCCTTTCACCACCCACGGCAGCGAATCACCAGACGACAACCTTGAAGGAAGGGTAGCGGAAAAGGAACGTTCTAGAATTTCTGAGTTCCGTATAGCGACAGCTATGAGCCGTGTACAGCTCATTGGAGTAACTCATATTATTTCAGAGTTATTACTTTTGAGGGGCTGTTAATTTCGCCTAGTTCGAAGCACCTATTTTCGGTTTTCCATTACCTTTATTTATTACAATCAAAGTTAATCTCTATAGGCCTATCTTGCAAAAAATGCCCCATTTCATTTTCTTCGTATAAATATTTGCATAGTACCATCAAAATGGTCACTATGGCTCCCTTTCAAGGCCTTGTAATTCCTTTTGGTGCTACGAAATAAACAGTGCCTCTATAATCGTTTTATCTAAGAACGACAGCTCGTATGGGATGCCCCAGCGAATGCAGTATTTCTTTAGGATAAACATGCTGAGTTTGGGAAAGGAGTGAGAGGAATTATTTTAAATTTACTCGACAACTCTGTGTTTGGGGAACCAAATCAGTCATTATCAAAACAAAGCAAAGTTCAATGCAGTATTTACTTCCCTTCATCCTGCGTGAAATTTGTTTAAAAGATGAGCACGGTACTAGCCTGCAGACGAAGAAATCGGGGTTGGGTTCCTGTCAGAGTTAAGTGACTTTTTCTTTCATCCACAGCGCCAAGACTAATTCGAGGCCCATCTATCTATTGATCGAATGGGTTAAGTGTGCTCTTACCTCTGAAATGACCAGAAGATGAAGCTGAAAAAGCACTACCAATTAGAGCAGAAGTTAGGAAATCGTGGAGCAATAGTTCCAGTGTTCGACACGTATATGTGGAGAGGTGTTTTAAAGCACATGGAAACTCTTTTAATATTATCAACACATTGGCTTACTACACAAATCGTATTTGCGTGTTTCGTATGTTTTTCACAGCCGACAGCATTGATCTTTATTTCTGTTTCATAGTGACATATTCTTTCTCGTGACAAAAAAAAGTGAATTATTCCTTACAATTTAAGTTATTTTCGTGCTACAACACTTAACCACTAGGAACTTTAATCCTTTTTGCCTAAAATCTGTCACGTTGTAGCAGACTTCATATTTTGACTTAACAGTCACAACTTCTAAATATATTTGTGGTCAACGTCTCTATCTACAGACTGTACGTTTGATCCGTTGTGTGGAATAAAAGATGAGAGCCGACACATGTATTGGACTGATGTTAGGTTTTGTACAGGATTGCTTATGGAAGAGGCGTTCCCGAGATTAGGGCCTTCTGTCTTTCTGGATGCTTTCTCTGGTATAAGCGAGGCCACAACACCTTCCTTGATAGTGATTGTGGTATTTGGATTTTGGGAACAGCACTAATGTAAATATCAGGGATTTCTCACTTGCCAAACTTTGTAGAATGTACATCTTCTGCATTATTAAACTCTATATTTTGTACGCATATGTGTGTGTATATATATATATATATATATATATATATACTGCATGTCAGTACAATAATAAACGTATGATTCCTGTAAAATTCGAGAAACACTTGATTTGTTAAGTACAGAATAACATAAGGTAAAAATTTATATAGTTATTCTGTTAAATATTTTAACTTCCTAATCGCATTGTTTTGTACCGTACGTTAGATTAATGAATAATAAAGCCCTTCGCATTTGACGTTCAGGTGACCGTGCATCGTGGTATGTTCTTATAATAAAACCAACTAGATACACTAATTTCTCAAATTTATTTTTGGAATAAAATTCTATATGTTTCGCGCAGTTCCTCTGTCCATCATCAGGAGTTTTTCTCTGTACACACAGCAATGGTATATTTTTGGAATAAACCTCTACGTGTTTCGGACAGTTCCTCTGTCCATCATCAGGAGTTTTTCACTGTACGCACAGCAATTGTGTATGTCATACAGGTTTGCTGACAGCTTAGGAGCAGGATCAGGATTGAAAAACTCCTGATGATGGACAGAGGAACTGTCCGAAACATGTAGAGTTTTATTCCAAAAATGAATTAGAGAAATTATTGCATCTAGTTCGTTTTATTATAAGAAGAACCCCTTTCACGCTTCCTAAGTAATATCTTTCATATTTCGCATGATTTTAAGTACTGTAATATTTACGTTTCTAGACACCATTAACTGACTGATCATTGTAATTCACGTCCACCTTGTATACGAATTAGGAACTAAACATTTATTTATTTATTCATATGTACATAGATTTCTCTCTTCGGTGTATTAATGCAAATCAGTTTCCCTGAAGCTATGTGCACTATATCTAAAACAGTGGATTTGGTACCATTTTAAATTTTACCATAGACCACTCACTCTCCATGCACTTGTGCCGTGGTAAGGCCTAACCCCTGCCCTATGTTTGGGTACCCGTCACTTGAGTGATGTGTACTCACGAACCAAGATGGTAATCCACCCCTCTCCATCACCACCCCAAACCAATTTTATTTCCATTAAGGTTTAGTAGTAGATGTGCACTGAAAGGTAGATATATATCTGGTCCATTAGGGGTTGGTGTAAGGGAGGATGTCTGTTTATCGGTAACCGATTCCTCCTCAAGTTACGATGCTGAAGCTTGCTTTACTGTTGGACAACAGATGGCGGGTCCTGGAAATAACGTGGGCTTTTTATTAAATGGAGGGAGTGAACCCATCCCTCCAACATCCGAACTTCTTTCATGTATTCCTTTTCTTCCCCTGGGTTCAAGGGATATTACGTGAAGTACTCTACCCTCTAATAATGACGATGTGAACACAGCTCTCTGTGGGCTGCAGGGTTCCGACGGTGGTTCATTACACAGAGAATTATTTTGTTTCTCGACTCTTTCTTCTTATTATTATCATAATTCAATATAGGTTTCGGAAAGAGGATCAGCTCTCTTCTTCAGGTGAAAGGACGAGGAAGCATCTTACTGATCTTAGGTTTATGTAAATAGAAAGTCAAATCATAGCACGTCACCGTTATAGATAACATTAATATTTGTTAAAGTTTCGTTTCGTTGGTTGATTGGCAAGTTATTTTGTTTATATACATTTCCCCAACTCATTACTCAGAGAAGCACCTCACGACTCTTAAGAATTAAATTTCTGAACCTCAGAATAATATCAGGTCATGAGACCGACTGCGGCTCAACACCAAGAAGGATTGACTGACTAAATCTGGCGTAGTTTCTACAGTGATTACCGGTAAAACCGACCAGATTCTTACCCAGGCTTTTGCCTGAAGAAAGAAAGAGATCGAGTCAGTTTGTTTTTAGAATTCTCTACGATGTATACAGAAAAGAAACCAGGTATCATTATGGAGCAGTTTTTAAAAAAATTCCAGACAACAATGTGATATAGAGTAGTGCTTAAGGTTCCTGCAAAATGGACAGTCTCTGAAAATAAATTTAAATCCCTCGGCACGGCACAGACTTTAAACTCCAATTTCACATAGTAAACGTTACTTTTCATAGAAAGCATCACAATATTTTTCTAACTTACTTTCTTCTCTTCTGCCTACTTAAAACGCAAAATATTTTGGCCTTGACAACTGATATTTTCAGTGTTTTTAATTTAAAATAACCCGTAAGAGGATTAATAATTATTTATGAACAAAGATTTAACAAAGTTTATGGAGCAAATTTATTTTTGTTATTTTGAAGTTCAGGTGACCGTGCATCGTGATATATTCTTATAATAAAACCAACTAGATGCACTAATTTCTCAAATTTACTTTTGGAATAAAACTCTACATATTTCGGACAGTTCCTCTGACCATCATCAGCAGTTTTTCACTGTACACACAGGAATGATGTATGTCATACAGGTTTGCTTACAGCCTGCGAACAAGATGAGGACGGAACGTCTTTAGCCTTAAATATCCAGCACGCAATGCGCATGCACCGTATCGTCATCTGTGGCCTGTCCGGTTCTACCACACTTATCCACATTATCTGTTGGACGCCACGATTTTGGAGGAAAAGAAAACGTTGTTGAACGTAAAATATGTTTCGATTTTCTCTATAACTTTGTCTGAAATATTTCTCACCCTTTTTGAACAGAGGCATCACGATGTGCTCATAAACGTAATATAATATTAAATAGTGTACGTCAGCACAACTACTTTATTGAACAAGGTAATTACATAGGCTACATGTTTCGACTATTGTTCAATCATCTTCAGGCCAATTTTTCAATTGAGTCACATAACGCTATGCACACATTGGGGTCCCATTGTGTTTACATACATGGATAACAATAAAAATTAAATCAATTATTTAATTTTTATGTATTCCATGAATGTAAACACGATTGGACCCCAATGTGTGCATACCATCTTGTGACTCAATTGACAAAATAGGCCTGAAGATGTCTGAACTATAGTCGAAACATGTAGCCTATGTAATTACCTTGTGCAATAAAGTAGTTGTGAAGACGTACACTATTTAATATTATATTTCTCATCATCGTGATCCGTTACGTGATCGGCCATGACAGACCGAGTCACAGCGGTATAACTGTTCCATCATCCGCAGGAAATGGTGCAGAACACGTCTGTCCAGAGGCTGGAAGGTGGCACTCCCATCACTGGACTACCTAGAGGTAGGCTAGTAAACCGCCCTAGGGAATTAAGTATTACTTTCAAGCCTCAGTGTGAAGCCAACAGGACGGCAAACTTGAAGACGAACTATAATAAGAAGACATTTCTCATTATTACAAAATTCAGCAAGGTATTATTACAAATGTGCCTACCTCTGCATGTAAAGTACCACTATTCTTTTGGGAATTTAATGAAACTTGGATTTTCTTGACAGGTTTTCGAAAAATTGTCAGATATAAAAAATACCATGAAAATCCGTCTAGTGGGAGCCGAGTTGTTCCATTCGGACGGATAGGCGGGTATACAGACAGACAGACAGACATGATGAAGATAATAGACACTTATCGCAATTTTGCAACGCTCCTAAAGATTCATTTCGCACCGCGCAGTATACAATTCCCATTCCTTGATGAGAACCTATGAGATATTACTCCGTTGTGGAAAGGTAGCTGTTTGTTCTTAGAGCACTAAAAGACATACATGCACTATGTGACCGTGACATAAACATTTTTACTGTCAAAGCTGGTGGCATATAAAGGAACCATCAGGCTTTCGGGGACATTACTCAGTTTACGTTATCACCATCTTCTGTGAAATTGAATCACATTTCTTTATTTAGCTTCTAATGAAGACTATACTAAAATGAAATTACTGTTTATAACATAAAGAATACAGATAACGCAACGAAGATGAATATTATCTTTCATTGGTATATGACGCCGTGTAGCCCGGATTGTAAGACGCATCTCCCGCGTCACAACCCACAAGAGGCTAAATTTCCAACGCTTCGTAACCTTTGCAGGACACATAGCTCCTTTAAACAGGCCAATAGATCATAATTCGTTAACTGTCTCTGTGGTCCGTCAAATGGTACTGATGACGCAATCATCGTGCCGGACATCGATATTACTTGGCTTGGCAGTTGAGTGTAACCGAGGACGACGCCACACGTCAACATGAGTGCTTCACCGCCGCAAGGGACAAGCATTCATTTCTGAAAATATTAATTGGATCTGGGAATTGTCTTACTCAATGAAAGTGTCATAGGTCACGTCAAAACCATATTTCATTAATAGTCATTACGGCACGAAGAGAAACATTTTTAAAATCAAGCAATAATCATACCTTTATTATACAATACATAGCAACGAAATGCACAATTTTATAAATTGTGTTAATCATCAGGGAGACAGCTGTATGTGCAGTTCTGGTGTATTTTACAAACATTGGTGTGAGCTGTAAAACATTCCATAATTGCACATACGACTGTCTCCTTGAGGATGAACCCACGAGATTCGAAACATTTAGTAGACAACAGAATCTTAAAAAATTAAACATTAATTTGGAAAATTGTGCGTTGCGTTAATTTGTGCTGAACAATTATGTCACAATACGCAGAGCATAAACATAAAACCATAAATTCCTTGACTCAAAATATTACCTCCCCTTCTTATCCTTCATCAATTTCGTACTATTCCTCTCCTTTTCTAATTTCTATCTGGTTTACGTTAAAATATTGGAATAACTGACACATTTATCCTTCAGATTGTACATTTGCCAGTATAGAGTTGCCACGTGCAAAAGTACGTAGCAAGTGACCCATCGTGTGAATGACATAACAGCCACTCAGCTTTCATCTCATGTCACACAAAGCGTTGCGCATAAAAAGAACCAAACATCAGGATGTTATTATACCAGTCATTTTGAGTGAAAAGGATATCAAAATACACTCGACTATTAACCCTTACATCGCTAGAGAACGTAACGTTTCTTGGTAATGTCAGATAGTGTACGATGCTGTACGATATTTTACAGTATCAAATTGACGTTCAGGTGACCTTGCATCGTGATAAAGTCTTATAATAAAACCAAACAGGTGCACTAATTTCTCAAATTTATTTTTGGAATAAAACTCTACATGTTTCGCACAGTCCCTCTGTCCATCATCAGGAGTTTTTCAATGTACGCACAGCAATGGTGTATGTCATACATACACCATTGCTGTGCGTACATTGAAAAACTCCTGATGATGGACAGAGGGACTGTGCGAAACATGTAGAGTTTTATTCCAAAAATAAATTTGTGGAATTAGTGCATCCAGTCGGTTTTATTATAAGAATGTACAGTATCAGTTTTTACATCGCAGCTTAACGCTTTACTCCCACTTCTGACAGACGCTACTCTGTTGTAATTCTGTTTTCCGGTAGGCAGAATTGGGCGTACAGAGAAAGTGGAGGCCATTTGAAAAATAATCACTGTAAAATAACAAAAAATTGACGTTCTTTGATATTATCTAATCAAAAATATCGGCTAAGACGTAATCGACGCCTTTGTATTGTTGCGTTATTGGTCACACGTTGTACAATAAACTAAGGCTCAATCGATATATTTGTTTTTTAGTGTTTTCTGAACTATAAATTATTGACATTTTAACAGTACGATAAAACGTATATATTGACAAATGTTTGCGGTTAAAGCCATGCACTTGTATTAAAGTGCTCGTAAAGACGCAAGGATTGATAACACTGGTCAACAAGGATTTTGTCCCGTGAGGAAAAATGTCTGTTTCTGGCGTATTTTTGGACGCTGAATTCAAATATGTTTCCAGAATTTCTCTATCACCCACACCTTTCGTTCCAAGTTAAAGGGCTGGAATTCTCTGTGCCAGGGCACTAAGGTGTGTTTTTACAGTGGAAGTCATGAAGAATTCAAGGATTTCTTCTCCCAGGAAGATGGTGTCGTGTTTTACAGTGATGTTTGTTCCGTTACGGAGGTCCTTGTCCATGAATATAATCCAGATCAGTGGCGCTTGTTCATTGAGTCGTCAAATGTGAGCTTGAAGGTGGTTCTACTCCACAACGGAAATTCATTCACCTCCGTTCCTTTGGCTCATGCAGCCAACAAGAAGGAAAGTTACGAAAGCATGAAGCTACTGTTGGGAAAGATCAAGTTTGACTAATTTAAGTGGAAGTTATTTGGTGATCTGAAGGTTGTGGCACTGTTACTGGGAATGCAACTGGGGTACACAAAATACTGCTGTTTCCTGTGCGATTGGGACAGCCGAGACAAGAAGAATCACTGTGTAAATAAACTGTGGCCTAAACACACATCACTGACACCAGAGGAGAAAAATGTCTTCAATCCTCCTCTTATTCTTCCGGAGAAAATTTATCTGCCCCCTTTGCACATAAAGCTGGGCCTCATGAAAAACTTTGTGAAAGGTATGGGAAAAGCCGGTCGTAGATTCGAATATGTGAGGAATAATTTCCCAAATGTGGGTGACGCAAATATGAAGGAGGGTGTATTTACAGGACCCCAGATCAGGGAACTGATGCAAGACAACCTGTTTCTATGAAGACCTGAATGAGACTGTAAGAAATGTATGGTTGTCATTTACGAAGATTTGCAAGGACTTCTCAGGAAATCGCAAAGCTGCGTACTATCATGATGTTACGTAGAACCTGTTGACTTTGTACAAAGCTATGGGATGCAGTATGAGTCTGAAAATCCACTTCCTGGAATCACACTTGGATTTTTTTTTCAGAAAATCTCGGCGAAGTCAGTGACGAATATGGTGAAAAATTTCACCAAGACATTATGGCTATGGAAAAGCAGTACCAAGGCAAGTGGACCTCAAATATGTTGGCAGACTATTGCTGGACACTGACGAGGAATGTACTTGACGCCAAATACCGGACAAAGCCATAAGCCTGTACATTTTAGACGAAAGTTTACGCCTGTGTCATGAGAACGTAACGTACTATTTTGCACATTTAAATTTCTCTGTACCTTTGAAACCCAGCCTGATAGAGAAATTCTGTATAAATATCTGAATTCAGTATAAAAGGTACTGCTAAGTTCACCTATTTAAATTCGTGGGATCAAAAAGTTAGATTTTGTTAACCAGTGTAATCGGGCAGTATTTTATTATAGCTTTTTTAACCAAAATAACTCGTACAATAAAATCCTGAAGTTTGGCACACCCTATACATGACACCTTGCATAGGCCTTCCAGATTATACACACATTCTTCGAATAGGCATTTGTTACTTTAGGTCCAGGAGCGAAATCTCAAGAAGTGAATGCGTTTGTGTGAGATACAAAAATTCAGTAGCGTAAGCTATATGCGAAATGTACACGTTAGTTTTACGTCTCTTGTAACGAACGTATTTCACCTTTTTCACCAGAAATATGCTTGTGGACTTACAAGTTATCTGAGTAAATGATTTCCACCTGCGTTCAGTTTTGGACAAAAATTTGAATTCGGGCCAGTCAGGGATGAAAACAATTCCATGACTTCTAAATGCTTTGGAACAAAAAGCAACTCACACAGAGAACACGTCGGAAAGCACGTTAACATCCACGGAACACGTGACTATAGTCCGAGGACTCAATGGAATTCATGTTCGTATTTACGGACAAGAATAATTTTTATCCATTCACACACGGTACGTCAAAGAAACAGATTCCACTCTTCAGTAAAGAGCAATAATACTAAATATTGCAGTGACGACAGAGCCCTCTAAGCGGCGAGCCAGGAACAGGTTCTCATTCACCTCTCGCGTTCTTGCGGAAAAGTCTTGAAAAACCAGTGTAAGAGTAAGCCCAAGACGGAACACAGATGGTCGCCTAGCAGGAAGGATAGAACAGTGTATTTTAAATGACAGTGCGCATGAAGAATAGCTGAAGGACATCCGGTGTCTTGCCGGCTCTGTGGTCGCTGGAGGAATGAAGTCTTTCATTGTTTAATTGCTGTAAGCGACCTGCCCGAAGTCACGCATGCGCAGGACACTGTAGTATTGTGTATCCGTTGCGGACCCGATGAGGACCTTATCTTAGATGTTGTTCTCAGGGAGGACGGAGCTCGTAACTCTGGTTAAGACGGGGAGTCGGGCAGGCAGCACACACTGTCAATAATCCCCAAGTAGAATATATTGGAGTTTTATTGTGTAAGATTATGGAGTAATAGCATTTACAACTGAAATGTATAAGTGACAATTCTTGTCAGTGGACTCTTCATTACCGTTCGCACTCACTGACTGTCCAGCTTCATTCTGCTGCTCAGACACAGTTCGATCTACGCAGCAGACTGCTCCCGCAGAACAAAGCAACTATTGTTACATGTCTTGCTGCACACACTGGTCGCGTGATACATTTAACGAGTCCAGTTATAAACAAAAGAAATAGAAAGAAATTATATTCCTCCCATGCCTGGTCTTAAGAGAGGCGAGAACTGAACATGAGTAAATTTAGCTTAAGACTAACATACAGTATGTTTAAGAACGCTAAAAGAAAACCACAATAAAAAAAATCAATTTGTGTCAACTACACAACAGTATGACTTGCAATGCAGTGATCGGAGGGCTGTGTGAATGGATGTGAAAATGTTGATTGCCTGTGTACTTTGCAGACAACCTGGATGGAATCACGCCAACCCGGACTGCCGTAATTGATGTTTATTGAAACTGTGTACAGAAATCGCATCCGAAATGAATATAAGCAGAAACTTACTTTGATAAACATCGTAAATCTTGTTTATGCCAGTTCCAGTGGCCTTGCAGTCTGAGGCGAAGGTCTTGGCCAGCTGGTTACCGAGATGGCGGGTTCGAATCCCACTTCGGACAGTCTCAACAATGAATAGGCTAGAATGATATGTCACTGTGCACACCCTCAGCTTCTGCTAGACTACCTTCCCCGCACTTGTATAGCGGCAATAATGATGTTTAGAAGGGTTACCAGACTTGAACTAAAATAGTAAAGGAAGATAAGGCTGATTTGGTTACAAACTCCCACAGTATTTTGGCTAAGTGGAGAAAACGTTTCTCTCAGCTATTGAATATACATGGGGTTAATGATGTTAGGCAGACAGAAATACACACAGCAGAACCATTAATGCCTGAGCCACGTGCCTTTGAGGTTGAGTTGGCTATTTAAACGCTAAAAAGATACAAATCACCATTTACTGATCAAATTCCAGCAGAATTGATTAACGCAGGGGGTAGAACAATTCGCTTTGAGATCCATACACTTATTATTTCTATTTGGAATAAGGAGGAATTGCCTGAGGAGTGGAAGGAGTCGATCATTGTACCTACCTATAATAAGAGCGATAAAACAGATTGTAGTAATTATAGGGGATGTAACTTTTGTCAACTACGTACACAATTTTATCCAACATCCTGCTCTCAAGGTTCACTCCATATACAGAGGAAATTATTGAGGATCATCAATGTGGCTTTCGACGTGACAGGTTAACTACTGATCATAAATTCTGCATTTTTCAATAATTGAAAAAAAAATGGGAATAAAACGAAACAATTCATCAGCTCTATATAGACTTTAAGAAAGCTTGTGACTCAATTAGGGGGAGGTTTTGTATAATATTCTCATTGAGTGTGATATCCCCATGAAACTGCTAAGGCTAATAAAAATGTGTCTGAATGAAACGTATAGGAGAGTCCGGGTACGCAAGAATTTGTCTGACAGGTTTCCTAATAGGAATGGTTTGAAAGAAGGAGATGCTCTATCGCCATTGCTTTTCAGCTATGCTTTAGAGTATGCCATTAGGAGGGTTCAAGTAAATCAAGATGGCTGGAAATTAAATGGTACACATCAGCTTCTGGTTTATGCTGATGTTAATATATTGTGTGAAGGCGTACATACTATAAAGGAAAAGGCCGAAGTTTTGATAGTATCTATTAAGGAGAATGGACTAGAAGTAAATGCCGATAAATTTAAGTACATAGTCATGTCTGTGGATCAGAATGCATAACGCAGTCTCAATATGAAGATTGATAATAGATCCTTCGAAATGGTGGAAGAGTTCAAATATTTGGGAACAACCTTAACAAATCAAAATTCTATTCAGGAAGAAATTAAGAGCAGATTGAAGTCAGGGAATGCTTGCTATCTGTCGATGCAGAATCTTTTGTCTTTCTGTTTATTCTCAAAAAATTTAAAGACTAAGGGTTACGGAAATATAATTTAGCTTGTTGGGTTTTATGGGTGTGAAACTTGGTCCCTTACACTGAGGGAGGAACGTAGGATGAGGAGGATTGAGAATAGGGTGTTGAGGAGAATATTTGGGTCTATGAGGGACGAGGTAGCAGGGTAGTGGAGTAAACTATATACAGAAAAGCTTAAGGATCTGTACTCCACACCCAATATAGTTCAGGCGATAAAATCGAGCAAGATGAGATAGGCGGGCTTGCAGCACGTATGGGGGAGAGCAGAGATATATATAGTGTGTTGGTGGGAAAACCTGAGAGAAAGCGACCACCTGGAAGAGCCAGACATAGATAGGAGAATAATATTAAAATGGATATTCAGGAAGTGGAATGTGGGGACATTCACTGGATTGATCTGGCACAGGATAGGGCAGGTGACGGGCACTTGTGAACGGGGTAATTCACCATTGCGTTACCTGAACGTGGGGAATTTCTTGACTAACTTAGAATCGGTAATTTATGTTTTAATACTGTAATTTATGTATTTTTATTGTTAAGTCTATGTATTCTTATTGTATGTTTATGTATCTTCATCGTACCAACTGGCACTCTTCGGCTACCCTGACTGAGATTCTTCCGTGTTTTTTCCTCAGTTGTAAGGTAAATGCCAGTGTAAAACCCGCAAAGACGGGGCACGGCCCGCACTCTTCCAAAATTTTTGTGTTGTTCTATGTATTGTTTGTTTTGTGTCGTTCTGTGTACTGTGTGTGTGTGTAAATGTGTACTGTTCTACTGCCACCGGGTGGCTACCCAATTGCAATTAAAAAATATGTATCATATCATATCACATCATACCACATCACATCACATTATATCATATCATATCATGTTATATCATGCCATATTATGCCATACCATGTCATATCATATCGTATCATATCATATATCACATCATTACCACATCACATCACATCATACCATATCATATCATAACATATCATAAAATATCATATCACATCACATCACATCACATCACATCACATCATATCATATCATATCATACCATATCATATCATATGGTTAGCATCTGAAGAAGTACTCTGTTCCATGGAGTAAATAAGTATCTTCTCGGCTCCCAGCGGCCTGTTAGGCTACATTCTAGGCTCCGTTTTGCGCATTACCGAACTGACAAAATACACGAACCAAGATCGCAATATATATATATATATTATCATCATCATCATCATCATGTTCCTGAAGGGTTAGGTGTGTTTCCTGTTCCTGATCCTCAAGATGAAGTTGGTCCCTCCATCTCTTCCTCGGTCGTCCTATGTTCCTTCGTCCTTTTGGTTTATATTGTAGTGCTTGTTTTGGTAGTATGTTTGTGTCCATCCTCTGTACGTGT
>Ga0131853_10004407_pt1 | contig 25248 bp, 26 predicted proteins | sample TergutLab28metaG_FD_92764 | JGI IMG/M metagenome (GOLD analysis project Ga0131853, IMG submission 92764) | Labiotermes labralis P1 segment gut microbial communities from Petit-Saut dam, French Guiana - Lab288 P1 (version 2) (version 2) | ecosystem: Host-associated > Arthropoda: Insects >... | reverse complement strand
CGGAAAAAGCCGTAGGCGATGGGCGAGATGATCTGCGCGCTGTAGGTGGCGATGTAGTAGTAGCCCGTGAAGGTGCCCACGCGCTTTTTGCCGCCAAGCTCCACCACCAGCGGCATGGCGTTGACCATAATCATCATCGACGAAAAGCCCGCCACAACCATTACGGGGAAGATGAGCGTGTTGAATGTGCGGATGTTTGCCTGCACGGCGGTTTCGATATAATCTAGCGCTTGATAGGGCGTCAAGTCCGCGCTTGTTTCCAAAATGCCGTGGCTCAGTGCCGTCAACTGTGCAAACTGCTCCGGGTTTTGTTGCACAAATTGCTCGGGCGTGAGGCGGCTGGCTTCGTCCAGGTCCTCATTGTGCCGCGCGGTGGATTCCACAACATGCACATAGGCGTTGTTGAGCTCAACGTATTCGCTCATGTTCATGCCGCGGCGTGCGCTTGCAATTAAGAACACCCCGAAGAACACCGCAAGCGAGGCCATGATGACCGCAAGGCCGGCAATCATGGTGTTACGGCGGCCAAACTTACGGCCCAATGCGCCTGCGGGCACGGCACCGGCAGCGGCGCAAACAGCAAACAGCGCCATGAGCATGGTTGCAAAAGCGACATCGCGGTGCAAAATTTCGGCAGCGAACAGGGCAAAGAAGGTTTGAATTACATTTGAGCCGCTGAACAGGAAAAACAGACCAATGAGCATGAACATGAGGCTTTTGCGCTCTTTCTTGCTCAGCTTCTCTTGCTTGAGCTTGGCTTTCTCTTCCGCTTTGGCGGCTTTTTCTGCGGCCCGTTGCTCGGCGGCGTTTTTGCCGTCCAGCACATCAGCGTCCAACAAACGGCTGTCTTGCTCTTTCACGAAATACATCAGCCCTGTGCAGATGAGCATGACCACCGCGCCCAAAATGAAGATATGCGGGAAGGTCTCGAACTGGTCTTCCGGGCGGAAGATGACGTTGATGATCATTCCCGCCGCCATGCCAAGAATGGTGCCCAGGCCGCCCATTAAGCTGATGATCGCGTTTGCGCTGGAGCGCAGCTCGCTTGGCGTTAAGTCCGGCATGAGCGAGACCGTTGGCACGCGGTAAGCCGCCATCAAGAACGAGAAGATGAGCATGAACGCAATCAGCCAGAACAGGCTGGAGGTGAGTGTCATCGCCACAAAAAAGATGGTGGAAAGCGGCATGAGCACTACGATGAACGGGCGACGACGCCCAAAGCGCGAATGCCAGTTATCACTCATTTTGCCAAAAATCGGCTGAAATATCATGCCCAGCACATAAATGAAGGTCATGATGATACCAATGAGCAGCGGCACGATGGTGAATCCACCGCCAAGGTCGTAGCCCTGGGTGGCCATGAAGTCGCTGAGCAGGCCAATGCCCGCAAAGCGTGCGCCCCAGCTGGCCACCATAGCCGACTCGCCCAGCAGGCGGTCGAGGATGATGGTTAAGTAGGGTGTGAAAATTGCAAACGCGATGGACACCCCCAAAAAGGCGGTGCCAATGAGCATTGTCTTTGGGTAATTGAGCTTTAACGGTTTACTGACGACGGTTTCTTTTTCCATGGCAAAGCAACTCCCCGTTTATTTAGAACTTGTATTCACAGCATGAGATGCCAGATTTGCGAGAGATTTTTTCGCGGCTCAAAGAAAAAACACACAGCGTTACTGGCGTAAGGTGTGGGGTTTTGACGCTGAGGCGCGAAAAAAGTTCCGAAAAGATAGCGCCTTAGGTTGTGAATACGGGCTCTTATGGTAACAAGTATACTATAAACGCAGATAAATAGCAATAGGCGGCGCACAAAGTTTCAAAAGAATTCATGAGAAATTCATGGAGAAGCACAACTTTACTGCGCCTGTGGGATCACCAGCGGCACATTCGCGCCGTCGAGCCGGTCGGCGATTTGCGCCACGGCCTGGCGCACCAGGTGGGCACCCAGCGGCTGGGCGTTGGCGGTTTTGGCAAACAGCATGCTTTGCTGCGGCACAATGCCAATGAGCTGCGTTTCGGTTTGGTCAATGACGGTGTCAATCATCATCAACTGGCCCTGAACAGCTTTTTTGCGGTCGAAGCGGTTGATGACCAGGCGGACATCTTCCACGCCCAGCTGCCGCACCCGTGCGCTGGTGGCCGCCACCGAACGCACGCAAACCGGGTCGGCCGTGCTGACAATCATGCAGCGGGTGGCCGCCATAAGTGCCACGCGAAAGCCAAAGCCCAGGCCCGCCGGGGTGTCGATGATCACAATATCATATTCGCCGCAATTTTGCATCAGGTTTTGCAGCATGTCTTCTTTCAGGTCCGGCTCGGCGGCAAGCGGCGCGCAAAGCAGGTGGATGTCCGCAAACAACATGATGGCCTGCTTAAGCGTGCAACGGCCCAGGGCAACGTCGGCCCAGCTGAACAGCACGTGTTCGTCTACGCCCAAAATTAAGTCAAGGCTGCGCAGGCCGATGTCGCAGTCCACCAACAAAACGCGGTGGCCCCGCGCGGCCATTTCAAGCGCCAAGCAAACGCTGATGGTGCTTTTGCCCACGCCGCCTTTGCCTGAAGCGATGGCGATGCGTTGTTGCATGGTATTTCCCCCCTTGTGTCTTCTAATAAACCATCGTTGGATAAATCCCGCGCAATGTTGTGTAGATATCCCGCTGCATTGCCTTTGTTGCGCGAACGACAGAAGCTCTGCATTCTTCTTTCGAGCAACCGACCTTATGGGCATACAAAATCCCGCGCGATGAATTTACGATGGCCCCCAGGCCGTCGGCGTTGAAACAGGGCACGACATCGGCCGCGCCGCCGCCCTGCGCACCATAACCGGGCACCAGGAACAGGCTGGTCTTCATCATACCGCGCAAGGTTTCGGCCTCTTTGGGGTAAGTTGCGCCCACAACGGCTCCAATCGCGGAATAGCCCGTCTTGCCCAAACAGGCCGCCGCCTGCTTACTAACGTAGCCTGCCAGCACTTCACTGACGGTGTTGCCCCGTTTGCCACGTGCGTCCTGCACCATGCGGTTGCCGGCATTTGAAGTGCGCACCAGGATGAACACGCCTTTGTCTTCGTCTTTGCACACTTGAATGAAAGGCTCCAAGCTCTCCTCACCCAAGAATGGTGACACCGTAAGGAAGTCAACCTCCAGCGGGCTGCCCTTGCCCAAATGTGCTTTCGCGTAGGCCATTGCTGTGTTGCCAATGTCGTTGCGCTTACCGTCTGTGATAACAATGAGGTTTTTGTTTTTCGCATATGCGATTGTGCGTTCAAAACAGGCGATCCCCGCGCTGCCAAAGCGCTCATAAAACGCAATCTGCGGCTTTACGGCGGGCACGAGATCAGCAGTTGCATCAATGACATCTTTGTTGAAATCGTAGATGGCATCTGTCGTGCTTGCGCTTTCGGTAAAGTAAACAGCCGGGATAGATTCCACCACCGGGTCAAGTCCCACCACAACCGGCGCTTTGCAAGCAATGATTTTTTCATTCAAGCGGTCGATTAGCATGACGGTCTTCTCCTATCCCCTGATGAATTTCGCAATCTTCTTCTCCTGTGCTGCCGGGTTGCGCTCCAGCACCCGCCGTGTAATTGTTTCAACGGCTTCGTCTGCACTGAGCTCGTCCGCCTGCGTGAAGACATCGCTTTCGCTCCAAAATTCTTCCGTTGTGCAAAACACGGTGGACGGCCAGGCGTGGTTCAGCTGCTGCCCCTGTATGGTAACATACAGCCGCATTTGCAGCTCTGTGAGCGCGGTGTCGAACTTCGATTTGTCTTCCCGGGAAAACCCGGCCGCGCGCTTGATGCCGTCCAGCGGCAAGCTGCCATGTTCGGCCACGGCTTCGTAAATGCGCTTTGCGAAGTGGCTGATGGTGCCGTCGGCATAGGCCTCGGCAAACGAGCATCCACCGCGCCGCGCCGCCAGGAAATAAGGGTACCACTCTTTCGTGATGAAGCCCGCTTTTTTCATGAACACCTTGGCGTAGGCAATGTCGTTGCGTTCTTCGAGCACACGCATGCGCCACTCCCATGGGTCGGTCTCGGGGTCGCCGGTGTGCCAGCGCAAAAGACTCGGGTCGTCGGTGAGCAAACCCGCTTCGTTCCAGTTGTTGCCGATGATGCTGAAGATGTGCGCGTCTGCGCCCGCAAAGGTAAAACCGGCGGTAAGCAGTTCGCGGCAGAAGTCGTTATAAGTTTGAATCATAGAAGCTTCTCCACGCCTGCGGCGAGCAATTCGCGCGCAGGTATTCTCTTTTGCGAAGCAAGTTGCCCACGTCATGGTCGCATCTTTTTCGGACAACCATTACAGTTTTTGCTTGAGCAGTGCAATTAACTCTGCTCTGTCTTGTTCGCTTGGCTTAGTGCTTTCGCAATACATCTCGTCTTTCGGCAGCCACCAAACCGGGCCCGGTGCCGGGGTGTCGCCCGTAACACGGGGGAAGATGTGCCAGTGCAGGTGCGTGCAGCCGTTGCCCAACAGCTCGTAGTTGAGCTTCTCCGGCGCGAAAGTATAGTAGACCGCTTCAGCGACCAGCGCCATTTCCTCAAGAAATCGCAACTTGAAGCTGTGCTCAAGATGGTGCAGTTCACTGGTGTGCTGCTTGCACAAAAACAATGTGTAGCCGTGAAAACGCTGGTGGTCGCCCAGCACAACGTAGCCGGTGTCGAGCTCTTTCACGAAGCAAGGGTTTGCGTTGCGGTGGATTTGCTCAATGCGTTCGCAGACAAGACAACTCATATTACCCACCCAGCTCAATCATCTTGTCCACACATTTGCGTGCGTCGCGTATCATCTCATCGCTCATCTCAATCACTGTACCGCCCTCGCCTTTGAGCGCAAGCAAAACGTCGGGCAGGGTAGTGAGCTTCATGTTCGGGCAAACAAGCTTTGTGCCCAGTGCGTAAAAACGTTTATCCGGGCAGTCATACTGCAAATGCTCAGCGATGGCCTGTTCTGTGCCGATGATGAATTTTTTCGCGCTTGATTCTTTGGCATATTGCATGATGCCCGAAGTAGAGCCAACATAGTCCGCCAGCGCAACAACCGAGGGGAGGCATTCCGGGTGGACAAGCACAAGCGCCTCCGGGTGCGCGGCCTTGGCAGCACGGACTTCGCTCACCGTCACGGCAGCGTGGATGGGGCAGCCGCCCTCCAGCAGTTTGATGTTCTTCTCCGGGCACTGCTTTGCCACCCAGTCGCCCAGATTGCAGTCGGGGATGAAGAGAATGTTCGGGTTGTCGATCTTTTGCACAATTTGTACAGCGCTTGAGCTGGTCACGCAAACGTCGCAGACCGTTTTGAGCTCCGCCGTTGTGTTGATGTAAGCCACAACAGTATAGTCCGGCAAATTCTTTTTTACAGCGGTGATGATGGCTTTGTCCATCTGCTCGGCCATGGGGCAGCCAGCCAGAGGGTTTGCCAGGCGCACGGTTTTTTCCGGCGAGAGAAGCTTCACGCTTTCCGCCATGAAATGCACCCCGCACATGAGCATGTTGCGGTGCGGCTGCTTCACGGCGGCCATGGCCAGCGCGAAAGAGTCACCTTTTACGTCGGCGATTTCGAGGATTTCCCGCGCCTGATAGCTATGCGCGAGAATGCAGGTGTCTGTCTCGCGCTTAAGCTGGATGATTTGTTGTTGTAGTTCATGGATGGTCATGGTATTACCTCGTTTTATTGATGCCAATCAAATTGGAACAGCTTTTCTTGCTGTTGAACTAGCCAGTTTTGATAAACACCGCATACGGGAAAACGGCGGCGATGATTTTCGTCAGCGTAGTGGCAGATTAAATAATTTCCACCAGTATCTGGTGCGTGGCAAAAATCTCCTCTTCTGCCATAGTTATTCATGTCTTGATAGTACGGACAATCCAAATGATACGGCATAATATTGCTCATTACATCTGAGCTCCTATCTCCAAATCTTTTATGGTTTTCTTTGGCAAATGGGCCTTCTACTCCTCCACTAAATCCCCATGGTTATGGTCTTTGCCCAAATCGGCAAACAGCGCTGGGTCGTAGACCACGCCGTTGTTGTCGTAATACATTTTGATGGCGGCCTTCACGGCTTCTTCGGCCAGCACAGAGCAGTGCATTTTCACTGGGGGCAGGCCGCCAAGGGCCTCAGCCACGGCCATGTTGGTGAGTTCAAGCGCCACGTCAACACGCTTGCCTTTGATGAGTTCCGTGGCCATGGAACTCGTTGCAATCGCGGACGCGCAGCCGAAGGTTTTGAACTTCACATCAATGATGATGTCATCTTCAATTTGAAGATAAACTTTCATGATGTCGCCGCATTGGGCGTTGCCAACTTCGCCCACACCGCTGGGTTTTTCGATCTCGCCCACATTGCGCGGGTTGGTGAAGTGCTCGATGACTTTATCGCTATAGGTTAGGGACATGGCGTATTCCTCAATTTCAGTAAATTTTCAATAATGATGTGCGATTTCCACCAGTTTTGGCTCAGCGGCCACACATCGGGGTAGTTGCCCCAGCCCCACGGCACATCCCACGAGCCGTCGTCCTGTTGGGCACTAAGTTCGTAATGATAGTGCGTGGTGTCGCAGCCTTGCAACGCTTGCGTGAACGCGGTGTTGTCAAGCGCTTCAGCCAAACGCACCAAACAGGCGTTGCCATAGCTGCCGTCGTCGATCTTGCCTGCAAAATATTCCTGCATGGCTTGGTTGGCAATGCGTTGTGCAAGCTGATAGACTTCACAGTCGCACGCAGCAAACCGCAAGACAAATCCCGCCAGTGCCGCCGTTGGGTTATAGTCAAACTCGTTGCTCACAGGTTTACCAAAATGCCACCATGGCGCATGCGGGTAGTCGTTGTTGCTCGGCACCTCATTTGCCCACAGCTTGCCGTCAAAGTCTGCGCCGCTGCCCAAGTAGCGCAAGATACCCTGCACGATGGGGTGGCTTGCGTCATCATGGCCAATCTCAAGCAAAATTTCAGTAGCCGCCCACGTTTGAATGGGTGATGAGTGCGGGTTCCAGTAGTCGGGTTCCAGTGCATGGCCAAAGCCGCCATCTTCGTTTTGATATGCAGCCAGGGCGGTGAGCACTGCCTCCGCGCTGCCGTCCTCAAAGAGAAACTGAAAGCGTGCCAAGTCAATCGGTCTTGCGTTGCGGTAGATGAATGTGCGGGCTTTGGTGAAGTGCTCGCTATAGGTTAGAGACATTTAGGTGTTCTCCTTTGGTAAGCTGCGAAAATTTAGTATGGTTCCATCCGGGTCTTTGCATTGAAATGAGCGCGCGCCCCACGGGTGCGTCACCGGCTTGTTGAGCACTTGCGCGTCCAGCGACAACAGGCGTTGATGTTCCGCGTCCGCGTCATCAACATTGAAGCTTAAAATCGTATTGCTCACACCGCTGGTGTATTCGTAATAAAATGCCGGTGTCTTTTGCGCCATGAAGACGAAGTACAAACCATCTGCGCCCAGCGTAGAATGAATTTCATCGCCCTCGGCTTTGCCGCCAAACACGGCCTCATAAAAGGCGCGCAGCCGCAAGACATCGTCAGTAATGAGGCACACATCGGTGAATTTCATGCTCAAGCCTCTTTCATTATCTTCTCCCAAACAGGGCTCATCGCGCGCAGTTTGTCTACCACACCGGGAATGACCTCAAGCGCATGGTCAATCTCCTCCTGCGTGGTGTAGCGGCTCAGGCTCAGCCGTAGCGAGCCATGGGCGATCTCGTGCGGCAAACCGAGGGCCAGCAGCACATGGCTTGGGTCCAGCGAGCCGCTTGTGCATGCCGAGCCCGACGACGCGGCAACGCCCTGCATGTCCAGCAACAGCAGCAGCGCCTCGCCCTCAATGCCCTCAAAGCAGAAGTTTACATTGGCAGGCAAGCGCTGCATTGCATCGCCATTTAAGCGGCTACGTTCGATTTTGCTTAGACCTGCAATGAGTTGGTCTCTGTAGCTCGCAACACGTGCAGCCGTCTCATCAAGCTGCATAATTTCTTCTTCCAGTGCAGCTGCCATGCCCACAATGGCGGGCAGGTTTTCGGTGCCCGCGCGGCGATTACGTTCCTGTGCGCCGCCAAGCAAAAATGGACGCAGCGGCACACCTTTTCTGCAATACAATGCGCCTGCGCCTTTCGGGCCATGAAACTTGTGCCCGCTGAGGCTGAGCATGTCCACGTTGAGGGCATTGATATCCACGGGGATGTGCCCTACGGCCTGCACGGCGTCTGTGTGAAATGTGACTTTACGCGCGCGGCACAGCGTGCCAATTTCTTTCACGGGCTGGATGGTGCCAATTTCGTTGTTGGCCATCATAACAGTCACCAGGCAGGTGTCGTCTGTCAATGCCTGCTCAAAGTCGCTTACGCTTATGATGCCCGTTTTGCTGTCCACCGGCAAAAGTGTGAGCGCAAAGCCCTGCTCGTTTTTGAGCCGTTCCAGGCAGTGCAGCACGGCGTGGTGTTCAATTTGCGTGGAGATGATGTGCTTTTTGTTCTGCTTTGCCCCCCTTGCGGCGGCGCTGAAAATGGCCTGGTTGTTGGCCTCGCTTCCGCCGGAAGCAAAATAAATTTCACGCGGTTCGGCGCCTATGGCTTTGGCGATGCTTGCGCGTGCCCGCTCCAGTTCCCGGGAAGCTGCCTGCCCCCACCTGTGCAAGCTGGAGGGATTGCCGTATATTTCGTCAAGCGCCGAAAGCATGGTTGCTTTGGCGGCCTGGCTTAGTTTTGTTGTTGCAGCGTTGTCCATGTATGCGTTCAATGGCATTCTCCTTTAGAATTGACTTTGATAGCGCGCAGCGAAGCGACCATGCTCCACTGCAGGTGGTTAATATAAGCCATAGTATAGTATAACACTAAGTTTGTGCAATTGCAAGCGAAAATTACACGCCTGCCTGTGCAATTACGCCGCCGCCAATCACATATTCATCGTCATAAAGCGCAACGGCCTGCCCGGAGGTAATGGCGCGCTGGGGTTCGTCGAAGGTCACGCGCAAAGTGTGTTCGTCAAGCTGTTCCACGGTGGCGGGCTGTTCTTCCTGGCGGTAGCGCACTTTGGCCTTGCAGCGCAGCGGGCGGTCTAGTTGAGGATACATAATGAGGTTGATATCCCGCGCGATCAGCGTTGTGCCGAACAGACGAGACTGATCACCCACGGTGACGGTGTTGGCCGCCGGGTTGATTTCACACACATAGCCCGGCCGCGGTAATGCAAGCCCAAGGCCTTTGCGCTGGCCAATGGTATAGCGCGGGGTGCCGCGGTGGCGGCCCAGCACCTGGCCTTGAGGATCGATGAAATCGCCCGGGCAAAGCGGCTGGCCGGTGAATTGCTCAAGGAATGTGCCGTAGTCGCCGCTGGGCACGAAGCAGATGTCCTGGCTGTCGGCCTTAGCGGCGTTGGAGAAGCCTTGTGCGTGCGCAATGGCGCGGCTGTCGCTCTTGGTCAGCCCACCCAGCGGGAACAGCGTGGCGGCCAGCTGTTTTTGTGTCATGAAGCAAAGCACATAGCTCTGGTCTTTGCTCTCGTCTATGGCTTTGCGCAGCAGATAGCGTCCGTCTGTGTTTTGCTCCACGCGCGCATAATGCCCGGTGGCGATGTAGCTCATGTCCAGCTGGTTGGCGCGGGCCAGCAGCTTCTCGAACTTCAAAAAGCGGTTGCAGTCGATGCAGGGGTTGGGCGTCTCGCCGTTTTGGTAAGCGCGCACGAATTTCTCAATCACCTGTTGCTTGAACTCCTGCGCAAAATTGAAGGTGTAGTGCGCAATGCCCAGCGCGTGGGCCACGCTTTTGGCATCGTGCACGTCGTCGAGCGAACAGCAGGTTTTCTTCTGGGGCACGACATCGGCATTTTCGAACAGCTTCATGGTCGCGCCCGCGCAGTCATAGCCCTGTTGCAACAGCAAGTAAGCCGCAACGGAGCTGTCCACCCCGCCGGACATCGCGATAAGCACACGTTTCATGCCTTGCCCTCCTCTGCTAAAATGACCCGCTCAATGATGCGCGCGCCGCTGTTGCCGTCCACCGTGCCGATGTGGTGTTTTACGAAGTTCGCGCGCAGGTCAGCGCTGTCATCGGGCTTGGCGAGCAGTTCCAACAGTTCGTCGAACTGTGTGACAATCGGCCCGGGCGGCACGGTGCGCAGGTCAACGTAAAACCCGCGTTCATGTGCCATGTATTCGTCATAGTCGTAAGCATAAAGCACCATCGGCAGGCCGAGCGCTGCGGCTTCCGTCATCAGGGAGGCATAGTCGGTGATCAAACGGTCGCTGATGCGCATAAAGTCGCCAAGACCGGGCTGGCCGGTCAGGTCCACCACCCAGGGCGGCAAAGTGTAGCGTCCATGCAGCTTCGGGTGCAGGCGCACCAGCAGAGCGATATCGTCAAAGCGCTGGCGGAACTGCTCAAAGTTAAATTGCGCGAGCAAGCTTGCGCTATCGGGGTCGTCGTCGCGGAAACTTGGCGCATAAAGCACCAGATGCTTGCCCTTGCATTGCGGGTATTGTTCGTCAAAGGCCGCGCGCAAGGCTGCAACATCACGCGGCTGCACAAGCGCGTCCAGCTGTGGGGAGCCCAAGGCCCACACGCGCTCCAGCGGTATGCCAAAGGCCTCGGCCCAGGCGGCGCGCATGGCTTCGCCGCTGCAGATGGCGCAAGTCCAGCGTTTGGCTTCGGGGAATGCGTCGCCCACCGAGTGGCCCCAGCGCTTGAGCGCGCCGTCGGCATGCCAAAGCTGGATTATTTTGGTTCGCTTGGATACCGGAAAGCGTGCCAGCGGGCGAAAGCCGTCGTTCAAAAAGATGAAGCCCGCCGTGGCCAAATGATACACTGTAGAAAGTCGCCGCCACTGTTCGATGCGCACAATCTGGTGGCTCTGCAGGCGCGGGTCTTGCGCCATGCGGTCGCCCAGCGCGCCCAGCGTTCCCCACTGCGGGAAGCGGCGCAGCAGCACAATTTTTTTCGGTTTCAATAGGCAAATGCGGCAGAGCAAAAACAGCGCCGCCAAGCCCAAAAACGCGAGTGATTTCATGTGACGGCACCTCCTCCAACGCCCCGCACAAGCCCAGGGAAACCCCATTGCCGCAGCACTTCATAAGCCGCAACAGCCACGCTGTTGGACAAGTTCAGGCAGCGGGCGTCGCCTACCATGGGCAGGCGCAGGGTGCGCTCGGCGTGGGCTGCAAGCACCTGTTGCGACAACCCGGCGGTCTCTTTGCCGAAGAGCAAATACACCTGTTGTGGGTAGTTCACCTGCGTGTGGTCTTTCGTGCCCGTTGACTCGATGCAATAAAACGGCCCGGGGGTTTTGGCGAAGAAGTCATCAATGCTGTCGTAGTATGTGATGTCAAGCATGTGCCAGTAATCCAGGCCCGCGCGCTTGAGCTTTGCGTTGTCAACGCGGAAGCCCATGGGCTCCACCAAATGCAGCCGCGCGCCCGTTGCGGCGCAGGTGCGGGCCACGTTGCCGGTGTTTTGCGGGATTTCGGGTTCAACCAACACGAGATTGAGCTGATACATTTTTCCAGATTTTCCTCCGAATTTCAAGCGCTTGGCTGGATAAAATAAACTTGCGAAAGCAATTTTGAACGTTCAATTTGAAAGGGGAAAAAATAATGGCAAACAACAAGCAACAAGCAGCAAAAATCGCCAAGGGCGTAGGCATCGGTATGGCCGTGGGCGGCGCAGTGGGTTTGGTGGGCAGCGCTGTGGCGCGGCAGCCGCAATACCAGCGCAACCTGAAAAAAGGCTTCAATAAAGCGCTCAAAACCGTTGGAAATGTGATAAGCACCATCGCTTAACGCAACTGAAAATTTAATCCAAGCCAAGGCAGCAAGCGATTTGCTGCCTTTGTTTATGCCTTTATGGTAACACACCTGCGGTGAACAACTCGCGCCCTTCAATAGAGTTCACGCTGCTCAAAGTTTCCGCATGTAACCTGCATTGTCTTTTATGATAACACATATTACCTCAAAAAGCAAGAAAAAAGCGGCAGCTCATCACGAACCGCCGCTTGATTTTTTGCTTTGCAAAATGTTTCACGTGAAACATTTTTACTCTTCTGTGTATTCTTCGTATGGCGGCTCTTCCACGGGTTCCTCCGCAATGCCGGCTGAAATATTGCTTGCGGCAATGATGTCGCCCGTTGCGCCGGGGGTATAGGTGACGGTCACTTCGTCACCCACGTTGAGCAAAGCGGCATGCAAAGTGGTTTGCGTTAACGCAAGCCTGTAGTAATGCGCTGTGCCCTGTAGCCGCACCAGCAGGTTTGTGTTGTTGTTGATCACAACCATACGGATATCCGCAATGGTGCCGCCTGATGTGCCGGCATCTGCAGGCGGGAGTTCATCTCCGGGCAATTGCGCTGGCGGTTCGGGCGCTTCCACGTCAAGGCCATGGTCCTGCAACGCCGCGATGTAGCGCTCAAGGCAGACATCCAACGTATATGCCCAAACGTTGATTGTGGTGAACCGTTCCACGTTGGTCATGGCAAAGCCCTGCACAATGTTGTTGTTGTCTTTGAGGGCCATGAAGTAGGTTGGCTGGTTTGCGATGTTAATCAGCAGCGGGTGCGTGGCGCGCCAGCCCATGTGTTGCACAGCGCCTTGCGCGGCATGCTGCGCGAACGCTTCTGTTGCGCCGCTGGTTTGGTAAAAATGCGCCTCACGCGTGCGCTGGTTCACAAGCATAAATCCGATGATGGAATCTTCTGCGCCGCCGGCAGCGGAAACGCCGGAGTACAGGTAAACATCGTTGCGTTGAATCAGGTAATTATAACCCGGAGTGCTCTGCCACACGCCTTGCTGGCCCAACAGAGAGTTCCAAAAACCCCGGCCAAAGCGGCCGAACCAGCTGAACTGTGTGTTGATCAGCGTAGCGTTATACACACGGTTGACCCATTCCGGGACATCTTCAATAGAGAATTCTTCAATTTCGCCAGTGACGGCATTGACCAAAATAACCCCAATCACATCTTCGCCGCCCACAAGGCCCACGGTTCTGTTCATGCGTGGCACCACCCAATAGGGGTTGCGGTCGTCGTCAATTTCGAAGTTGGCCGGGCCCAGCAGATAAGTTGGGAACCGGAAACGCAGGTGGCGGCCGAGCAGCCGGAAGAAGTGCTCTTCGTCGGTGTAACGCATGTTGTCTTCCAGCCAATGGAACTCGGATTCCTGGGTGTCCATGTAGACCATAACAAAGCCGGGCAGGCCGTCGCTTGTGTTGAGCAGCCAGCGCACAACGTCAACATAGGCCAGCGGGAACACACGAACAGGGCGGCCATCATAGACAATCTGCGTGGAATTTTGGCTGAGCGTAAACTGCGAAACAACGTCGATGAGCGCACTGAGTGTAGCTTCGGCAATTACGCGCGCGGCGGCTTCGTCAATTTTGGGCACAAGGTCGAAATCCACTTCGTCGATTTCTTCCGCAAACGTGAGCTCTTGCACAGGCATGATGTTGTGATAGCGCCGCGCCAAAAACAACGGCGAGGAAAACACCCACGCTACGCCGAAAAACAGCGCAATAACCAGCACAATGGCAATCGCGGGGGTGGCTTTTTTGCGCACCCAGGGCATGTATTCCGGCTGTTTGCTTGTGCGTGAAAGCAAAAACAGGAATACCGCAAACGAGCCAAACACCAGAATCAAGAAGAAATAAAACTCCGGCGCCCTGAAATTGAGCGGGGGCAACATGAAAAAGAAACCGATGAGCGCCGTAAGCACGCTGCCCACAGCCGCCAGCGCAATGCGCATTCCCGCGCGCTGGGGTGCGATAATCACGGGTTTTCTGCGCCCGCCTCCCTTTCCCTTGCCTACTTGAACTTCTGCCATACGCCATTTTCCTCCCATAATAAAAATATTTTACTTGCACAGTGGCAATATTTGCAGTATAATACTGTAATAACCATATAACTATAGCATATCCAGAAAAAATTAGCAAGTAAAACTTTCATGAACGTGGATTCTCATGCGAACCAAACTACATCAAAAAAATTTCGACAGGCGAAGTTTTGAGGAAGAACGCGTATGCGTACGCGGCTGACGAAAAACAAAGCATAGCGGAACATCGAAGGAGACCATATGCCCACCCACCCCCAACGGCGCGCACTGCGCAAACTTTCTCTCTCCGCGGGCTTAACCCTCCTGGTTGCCAGCGCTGTGTCGCCATTGGTGTTTTGGTTTGGCCTGGCGCAGCTGCCCTCCCTGGAAAAAATAATGGACTCCAATTTTTTGATGATTCTGGGCGGGCTTGTGATGTTTGTGCCAGCCACAGCGCTTGGGCTTCGGCTTTTGCCTGCGTGGCAGCGCAAGCAGGCTCTGCCCTTTTTTAAGCCGGAAAACAAACCCGTGGCCGTGTTCTTCGCGGGGGTAGCAATCTGTTATTGGGGCAACTTTGTTACGGCGTTTATCGTATCTATGGGCGCGCGCGCCGGCGTTGAATTCCATGCCCCGCCCATGGACACTCCCCAAAGCGCGCTTTCGCTGTTGCTGATGATGGTTGGCGTTGCTGTGATTCCCGGCGTGATGGAGGAACTTTTGCTGCGCGGGGTTATCATGCAACCGTTGCGCATTTATGGCGAGGGTTTTGCGGTTGTTTGCTCGGCAACATTGTTTGCGCTGATGCACATGAACATGCACCAGGCGCCCATGGCCTTTGTTTCGGGCCTGGCGTTGGGCTGGGCAGCCATTCGCTGCAAAGGACTCTGGGTGCCCATATTCATCCATTTTTGGAACAACGCGGCAGTGGTGCTTTTGCGCTTTCTCAGCGAACGGCTCAGCGAAGGCGCGTTTGGCGCGATCTCGCTGGGTTACATCATCGGAATTACCGTGCTGGGCGCGATTTCTCTGTTTGTGGTGGTCAACACGCCGAAGCAACGCCGGTTCACACGCCCCCAGGCCATTGCCCCGGCCCCGCGCGCGGCGCTTTATTTGCTGGGCAGCATTCCCATGGTGTTGAGCCTTTTGTGGTATTTCTGGGGGATTTGGCAAATGACCAACTGATTTTGCAGCTAATTTTCCGTATATCGGCGCCTTTTTTCAATGTGAGTAAAAAATTCTGAAATGAGGATTTTTCATCAAAACAACGACTACCCTTGTGTGCATACAAACATTTTGTTAATTTTCCGCGCTTTTGCTTGATAAAACGGAAAACTTGTGCTATAATGAGGGTTCATATTCGATGTTATTAGGTGATGAAAGATGATTTTTCCAAAAACTGAGTCAGCCCGCCTGGCCAAACAACTCAAAAAACGCCGCCGCCGCCGCGCACTGGCTATCTTGCTGGTTGTGGCGCTGGCAATGGCTACGCTCACCGGCGCCGTGGCCTATATGTATAACGAATTGTTTGGCAACATGGGCACAGAATTCAATACTCCCCCGAACCGTGCGTTTGATTTCGAGATTCCGGAAGAGACCTATGACCCCGACTTCGAGTCGCTCTACGACATCACGGATGCAGCTAACCTGCGCGATTTCCTGCGGCAGTGGTGGTATAGCGGCAATGAAGAGGGTGTGGTGATGTATCACCCCGATGTGCTTAACATTCTGTTGCTTGGCGCCAACGACAGCACAAACCTTTCTAACACGATGATGCTGGTGTCGATCAACCAGCGCACGCGCATGATTACCCTGTTGTCGTTTTTGCGTGACAGCTACACTTACCTGAACATTAACGAGCGGCAGATGTACCACCGCCTCAACAACGCATTTGCCATGGGCGGCCCGGAAGGCGCAATGGAAGCCATTGAGCGCCTGTTTAAAATCCGGGTAGACAACTATGTTGCGATGAACATGAGCGCGTTTCCCAGGCTTATTGATGCCCTGGGCGGTGTCCGGGTAGACGTAACGGAAGCCGAGGCACGTTTCATCAACCGCACAGCGCCCAGCATGCAGGGGAACTTCCCTGCCGGCAACAATGTGCAGCTCAATGGCCGCCAGGCCCTGGTGTTTACGCGGATTCGTCGGCTGGATTCCGACATGGCCCGCACCAACCGCCAGCAATTGGTGATTGAGAGCCTCATTCGCTCTGCGCGTATCGCAAGTGTGCGCCAACTCTATAACGCACTTGATGTTGCGCTGCCCTTTGTGATTACCGACTTTAGCCGCACCGACATGATGCGCATGCTGCCCACGGCCCGCAGCTGGCTCAACTTTGGCATGACCAACATGCATGTTCCTATTGTGGCGGAAGGCCCTTACCAAAGTGCGTTCCCCGGCACAATTCACAGGACGTATTTTTTCATTACAGACTTCCCCCTGGCGGCGCAACAGGCGCAGATCGCGCTTTACGGCGAAAGCAATATCAACCTGGAGGCCGGGCGCGATGCCTATATTGCCAGATTGTTTGCCTCTGCCGCCCAAACCAGCCAGGTGCGCCAGCAACAACAACAGCAAACGACCCAGTCGCCCCAGCAGACTTTGCCCGAAGCGCACGACCCGGGCGACGAACACCAACCTGACCCACCCAACAACGAACCCACCGAACCGGGCAATGTTTGGGAAGATATACTCGGCGGGCTCTTTGGCCGCCCGACCGAGCCGCCACCGGAGCAACCTGCACCACCGCCGGAGCAAGACCAGGCCCCTGAAACACCGGATTCCCCGGATGACACACAATGATACAATATGGAAAAAAATGAAAATGTTTCACGTGAAACATTTTTATGCATAGTTGATTGTTGATGAAGTATGTTAGAACGATGCATTCGCATTGAATAAGGAGAGGAGCAACCCAAATGAAAAGACGCATCATCGCCATTGCGGCAGCCGCAGCGCTGTTGGCCATTGTTGCCGCTGGCTGCGGCGGAACCCAGGCCAATGTCGTTGACGGCTTCGCGCCAAACGACCCGACCACAGTAACCACCACAACGACCGAGGAAACCACCGAAGACCCGTACTATGAAGAGTACCCCTACGAAAACGGTGAAGAGAACGGTGAAAACGGCGAAGCCACCACGCTGGCACCTCCAGCTGCAACCGTAACAGCCGCACCCAACACGCCGGGCAATGTCAACCGTCCCCCGGCAACCACAACGACAACAAGGGCAAACACAACCACCACCACACGGCCCAACGTAAACACCACCAGGCCGCCAAACAACGCCACAACAACCACGACCCGTCCCCCTGCAAACGCGCCTGCGGGCAGCCCCGTGAACATCACCAACAGTGCACAGGCGCTGCAGGCTTTTAACAACGCAGTTGGCCGCGTCATCAGCAACCGTGCGGGCTTTGACAAACGCCACACCGTGGTGTATTCCGGCTGGAACCAGGATTCAGCAACGATTCCGGATAACTGGGGCGCCTGGGATGGAATTATCAGCGGCATTTGGGGCACGCCTGATGAATTGATTAACAGCGGCTTGCAAGACTTGTTGCAACGTGGCACACCAACCGCCCGGCAAACGCCCGGCCAGCCCAGCAACATGATCAGCCAAAGCACGCTTGCCGCAGGCGACCTGCGTAACCCGGCAAGCTTCCGCCGGGTGGGCAACAACTGGGAAATCACCCTCAATGTAAACAACGGCAATACCACCGCTACTTCAGCCACCAGCTTTTCTGGTTCAGCGCCGATTCAACGCGGCCCGCTAAACCAGGCAACCGACATGCCCCCCGTGGTACACGACCACATGACGGCCGACCGTGCGTTTGCCTTCATTCGCGGCATGGATTTGGCTGCTGTAGGGCTGCCGTCCATTCCCGGTGTGCGGCTGGCTGACCCGAGAGAAGTGCGTGAGAGCACCACCGACACCCAATTTGTGATGGTGATTGACAACGTTGGCAACATGATCAGCTTGCGCTGCACCTACACCCAGGTGATGACGATTGTGGAAGGCGCTTTCATTGGGCAAACCGTCCGCAATGTGAACTTTAACACTCGCGTGACCGTCAATTTCACAGACTTTAGATGGTAATGGGAACCCATAAATAACACAAAGCTCCCCCTAATTGCAGGGGGAGCTTAACACTTTATGCTGGTGAAGTAAAATGTTTCACGTGAAACATTTTGTTTAACGAACGCCTGGCCTTGCAAACGCCAGCACACCTTCAAATGTCTCGTAGTAAGAGAGGTCTTCGTGGTGCGGGGGGCGCGTTACATCGTAATCATCGTTGTCTTCAAAGTCGTTGTCGTAAATATCTTCGTACTGTTCATATTCCGTTTCACGCTCCACAGCCGGCGAGAGATACACTTCCAGGGTGTAATGCAGCTCAAAGTCGGTCAAGTCTGCATAAAGCACTGCGAATTCATAGCGCGGCGGGTGGTTTCTCCGTTGGGTTGTGCCGGGGAAACGCGTGCCATCAGTTGTATGCACCAGAGAAACCTGCGCGTGGGAAAGCCCTGCGAAGTCGTAAATTGCGCGGTCCACTTCCAGCGTGAAGTCCAGCAAAACATAAGTATTGTCCCACGAAGGCTGGGCTGCTACGCCAAGTGTCAGGTCGTCGCTTAATTGCGCAAAGTGGCTGGCCGGACGAATTGGCTGGCTGGAACGAAACACGCCATGCATGTTGAGCTGCTCCAGCGCAAACTGGCCGGCAGCCAAACCGAACGCCAAAAACAGCGTTAGGAAGATGAGCACAATGGAAAGGGCATCCACTTTTTGGCGGGGGGTGTCGTCTTTGCGGGGCAGCAGGGCGGATGCAAGTACCTCAAGCCCCAGCAAGATGAGCACGATGGGCCAAAAGCGCATGACGGCGATGTAGTCCATCGTTGGGATAAACGCCCGCAGCAAGAACAGCACACCAAACGCTACAAGCGAAACACCGAGGGTAAGCAAACCGATTTTTCTACTCTTCATCATTTTGCACCGCCTGTTTCTTTATTTGCTTGGCTTTCCAGAAAATTAATACTAGGCCAATGGCGATGACTAACACAGCACCGGCAATCATAGGAAATCGTTGAAGCAGCTGGACCCAAAGCGGAGGCATATAGGGGTAGGTGTCTTGAAACCGCCACAAAAAATTAGAAACAAAGTGGCTGTAGAGCGACGAAAGGCCCGCCAAAATCAGCACAATGCCGACGCCCAAACGCACTTTGCGCGCGGCAGCGGGATTAGAACGAAAACGAGGCGCTTGCTCGGTGAATAAAAAGCCGTCCTGCACGGCATCTTTTTGCTCCTGCGTCATGCGTGGGTAACGCCAAAAGTCAAAGAATGCCGCGAACCAGATCAAGGGCACCGCAAAAGAAAAGGCAAGGAAGAGAATGAATAAAAAGTTTGAGAAAAACGGAATGAAGGCGATGCAGGCAAAAAACAATGCCATGAACGACACGCCGCGCTTCATCAGGCCCATATACATGTGGCCCGCGCCGGGGACGAGCGAAAACAAAAAGCATAAAAACTTATTGGGTTGTGGGTGCATTTGGGGGATCCTCCTGTGTTGTAAAATCTAAAAATTCAGTGGTGAATGAGGCAATCGCAGCCTGAACTTGCGGCAGGTGATCAGACAGACTGGCAAGGTGGTTGAACACGCCGCTGAAGAGCAAAATCAGCACGGCGGCCACGGCGGCCACCACCCGCAAGGCGTAGCTGCGCAAGCTTTCCTGCTGTTGGATTTGCCGCGCACGTGCGGTTATTTGCGCGGGCAGGCCGGGCGGAGGGCTTACGCTGGGCAATTGTTCCGTCGCATGCGCGAGCGCCTGGGCGCAGGCATCGCAGTCTGCGGTATGCGCAAGCCAGGCGAGCGGCGCGTTCCCGCTGAGCATGGCGTTGATTTGTTCGTGGTTTAGGCAGTTCATGTGCGTAATTCCTCCTTCAGTGTTTGTTGCAGCATCTTTTTCGCGCGGAAACATTGGCTGCGCGTGGCGTCAAGGCTTTGGCCGGTGGACTGAGCAATTTGCCGCAGTGTTAAGCCTTCGCAATAATACCCAACCGCCACGCTGCGCAATGGCTCACGCAGGTGTTCGCAGGCCTGCCGCAGCGTTTCGTCCCAGTGTTCCTCAAAGAAGAGGCTTTCGGGCTGTTCCGCCTGAGGCAGGGGCATGGCTTGCAGGGTTTCGTCTTCGGTGGGACGGAGCTTACGCGCGGGGGCGCTGCGTAAGTAGTCGAGGCATTTTCGGGTGGCAATTTGGGTCAGCCAGGCTTTTTCGTGCGCGCCGTCGAACTTGGGCAAATTGCGCCAGGCGGAGAGAAAGGTGTCTTGCGTTAAGTCCTCGGCCAAAAAATAGTCGCGCACCAACCGCAGGCACAGGTTGAACACCATGGTGCTGTGGTCTTGCATGAGCTTGCGCAACCGCGCGTCCGCGCTGTTATTTACTAATTCAATGGCGTTACCCTCCTTGCCCCGGAATTTATTAGAACTTGTATTCATAGAACGAGATAGTAAAATTGCGAAGGACTTTTTGCAGCTCAAGCTATGAGTACTGGTTCCAAAGAGGAACTCGTATTCACGGGAACGGGAAGGGTTATGCAAAGTGGTAGGTATTTTGGTTTGTGAATACGAGTTCTGAGCGCTCAATTATATTAACGGGGCGGCGGTGCGGTTTGCTTCAACTTTTTTCAAATCTTTTTCTTCGGCTTCGTTCAAGGGGCGGCATTGCCCGGGCACAAGGCGTTCGTCAAGCGCCAAAGGGCCCATAGAGACGCGGTGCAACGCAAGCACTTCGTTGCCCCGTGCGGCGAACATGCGCTTGACCTGATGGTACTTACCCTCGTGCAGCACAACGCGGGCCCGGTTGTCTTCTAGTATACCCAATTGCGCGGGCAGGCAAACTTCACCGCTTGACAAACGCAGCCCTGCCGTGAATGCTTCCACGTCGCTTTGCGTGGCGGGCGCTTTCAGGCAGGCCAGGTATGTTTTGGCCACATGGCGGCGCGGCGAGAGCAGCGTGTGGGCCAGCGCGCCGTCGTTGGTGATGAGCAGCAGGCCGGTGCTGTCTTTGTCTAACCGGCCAACGGGGAACAGGCCCCTGCGCCAAAGTTGCGGCGGCACAAGATCTAACACGGTTTTGACCTTTGGGTCGCGGCTGGCGCTGATCACCCCCGGCGGCTTGTGCAGCATAATGTAGCTGTGCTCGCGCAAATCAAGCAACACCCCACGCACCGTGACGCAATCACGCGCAAGGTCGATTTTTTCGGCGGCATTTTGGGCGCATTGGCCATTGACCAGCACATGCCCCGCGCGCGCAAGCGCGGCAACTTCTTTGCGGGAGCCAAAGCCCCGGTCAGCCAACAGTTTGTCTAAGCGCAACACAATAAATCCCTTCATTTTTAATGCACGAGCATTATAGCAAGAATAATTTGCGCTGTCAACTTGCAATTTTCGCACAAATCTGCTATACTGGCATGAATACAAAAACACAGGAGGCTCCCATGCTTGAATTTGTCCCGCTTTCTTCCCTTGAAAAAGTTTTTTCCGACGAACGCCCGGCCGCGAAGCCCACGCAACGCTTCAGTGGCCTGGTTGGCGAAGTTATCTCGTTCCAGCTGGCGTTTCGAAGTGATTGCGATACGGATATTGTTCCGCAAATCACCGGCCCCGGCGCGGTTTGCTGCACTGCCTTTTGGGTAGAGGAAATCCCCTCCGGCAACCCTTGCTATGGCGATGACAGCGACGAACATTTCCTGCGGCGCACACCGGGCCTTTACCCGGACTTGCTTCGCCCGGCAACGGCTCCCATGCAAGCCAAAGCGGGCCTTTGGCACAGCCTTTGGGTGGAGTTCAACTGCGACTGTGGAGCGGGCGATTATGATGTGACTGTGAGCCTTAACGGCCAGACGCAGGATTTTTCCATCACGAAAATCCCGGCAGAGCTGCCCGCGCAGACGCTGCTTTATACCAACTGGTTCCATTGCGACGCCCCGGCGAATTACTATGGCGTGGAAGCGTTTGGCGAAGAATACTGGGCCATCCTCGAAAAACACTTGCAATGCGCTTACGACCACGGCGTGAACTTTATTCTCACCCCGCTGTTTACCCCGCCGCTCGACACCCAGATCAACGGCGAACGCCTGACCACCCAGCTTGTGGGCGTGACGAAAACCGGCGACAGCTACAGCTTTGACTTCACGCTGCTGGAGCGTTGGTTCAAACTATGCGAAGGCATTGGCTTTGTGGCCTATGAGCTGTCGCATCTCTACACCCAGTGGGGCGCTGCGCACGCACCTAAAATTTTATATGACGCGTATGATAGTGAATCGCGAAGCGGGGAGCCGCACCGCAGGTGCTTCGGTTGGGAAACGGATGCCGATGGCCCGGAATACATGGACTTTTTGGCGCAATTCGCTGCGGCGCTGCTGCCATTTTTGGAGCAACAGGGCGTGAAAGAGCGCTGCTATATCCATGTGTCGGACGAGCCGAGCTTGCCTCATCTGGAAACTTACGCGCGCCATTCAGCGTTTTTGAAGAAAATCTTCCCCGGCCTGCCCATGATTGACGCGTTGAGTGACTATGCGTTTTACGAGCATGGCCACATTGAGCGCCCGATTCCTGCCAACGACCACATGGAGCCCTTCATCGGAAACGTGCCGGAACTTTGGACCTATTATTGCTGCAGCCAGTGCCGCAGTGGGGAGTCCAACCGCTTTTTTGCCATGCCCTCGTGGCGCAACCGCGTGATTGGTCTGCAGCTTTGGAAATTCCGCTGCGTGGGCTTTTTGCACTGGGGCTTTAACTTCTGGAACAGCCAGTTCTCCATTGCGCCGATTGACCCGTTCAAGGTGTCGGACGCAGGTGGCGGATTTGCGTCGGGCGACAGCTATGTGATTTACCCCGGCGAAAATGGCGAGCCATTGTGTTCGCTGCGGCTGAAAGTGTTCCGTGAAGCGTTGCAGGATTTGCAGGCATTGCAGTTGCTTGAGCAACGCATTGGCTACGATGCAACCCTTGCCATTGTTGAGCAGGGCATAGACGCCGTCACGTTTACCGAATACCCGCGCAGCGCCGAATGGTTGCTGGAGGTAAGGGAACGCGTGAACAAAGCGCTTTGCCAAAGTTAAAAGATTGCACAACGAAAACAGCCGCCCGGTTTCACAAGCCAGGCGGCTGTTTTGGCTTATCCCTGTTTCTTGAGCTGCCCCAGCCGTTTGCGCGCCAGATCGCGCATTTCAAGCACGATGTCGCCGCCGGGCTCCACATAGGTGCCGCGGCGTTTTTGGCCTTTCACCATGCGCATGCGCAGCAGGTATATCACCAGGCCGCCAACGATCCCGCCGAGTAAAATCAACAGCGCCAGCGGAATGCGCACGCCCCACCAGCTGCCCGAGCGCAGCGGCAGCGTGAACGAGAGGTAAATCTCACCGCGATGGAGCAATTCAGCCATGGTTGTGTGTGGCGTATATAGCGGCGGCTCGGTTAAGTAACTTTGGTTGACAATGCCAAACAAGGCCACAAGCCCGCCAGTTGCGGCACTGCCGGCCATCAGGCCCGGAATTACCGCAAATGGGCTGCGCATGGCAAATGGCATGCTGAAAGCCACGGTCAGCTTCATGTTTTCGAAGAAGGCGTTGATGGGTCCGCTGATGGCCAGGTTGAGGTCGTCGTTGTCCGTCTGCACGCGCTTATGCAGCTTGGAAAGCAGGAACATGAACAGCGGAATCCACCCAACGGCAACAAAAGCCGCGCCATAAATCGTGAGCAGCCGGGCATCGCCCTGGTCAATGAACGCCGTAGCCGCCACGCCGAATGCCGCTATGGACATCGGCCCAACCACATCAAAGCCAATCATGAGGCCGAAGAGGATTCCCACAAGCACCACATGGCTCTGTGCAAGGTTCAGCAAAGGCGCGAGCACGGCGTTGCCCAGTGCGTAAAACGGCAGCTGGATGCCATAGCGCACCACCACAAAGGTGAACGCCGCACTGATCACGGGGATAAGGAGCACCAGCACAATCAGGTCCACTTGGTCAAGCAGCTGGTGCCATGAAAGCTTGAGTTTTTTGTGCACTTGCTTTGGCCCGGCTTTTTCTTTGAGCCAATGCCAGCCCGCAAACAGCAACTTAATCAGCAGCGCGCACAGCAACGCCATCAGGAAGTAGCCAATCCAGCCAATGTTGACACCCCCGCCCTGGTTGAGCGGCGTGGCAAAAAAAGCAAAGTAGGTCTCGCCGGCATGCACGGGAGAAGCCCCGGCAAAGTGCGCAAAGTAGATGGGCAGCGCAAGCCCAGGGGCGATTCCCGGCAGCCCCGCGATGAAGTAACACAACAGCGCCACCATCGCTACCATGAAAAAATCCGTTGCCCAAAACATGAGAAACCATAGAACAGGCTCGTTTGTGGGCTCAAGCGCGCCAAGCATGTGCTCAACCCCGAGAATGTTCTGCACCACGAAGAAAAAGCCCGCGCCCAGCGCGCCGAACAGCTGCACGAGGAAGAGAATGCCTGATGTGCGGTAGATCTTGCGGCGGGTGTCGAGGATCAACGGTTTAAGGTTCATGGGGCTCTCCTTTTAATTTACTGAGAACAACGCACCGGTGGCGGGGTCGTAAAGCGCGAAGAAGGTAATCCATTCGCCGCCGCCCGCAAGAAACTCGGTGAGCAAAATCATGTCGCCCAGGCGGCTCATGGTAACGGCGTTATTGTCGCTTTCCGTATGTTCGAGAATGGTTTCGAGGACTTCGCCATTATTGCCCAGGCGTTGAAATTTGACATCCTCCCAAGGCATGCCTGTTCCGTCAACGTGAGAATATCTTGTCAGAACGTAAGTCGTATCGCTAATTATCAGCGTATCCAAACGCCCTGGCCAATCCGACTCTGAGAGTTGTAATTCTACCTGTCCGGCAAACACCAATTCCACTTGGTTGTTGCCATGCGGAAGGAAAAATATCTCTCGGTCAGTCGGGGTCGCATGGTGCCAAGATTCAATATATAGCCCCTGTGCAGAAAGTCCGTAAATGGTGGTCTCACGATAACCCTCTGATCGAAAAATCAACTCATGTGCGCCGATATCGCTTAGTAGAGCTCTATATATGTAATATGTGCGTGGCCATTCAGTTCCCCATACAACGGCATAAAAATACTCAGACGTTTTGGCATAGTACGATGCAAACGCATAGCCTTCAGGCAAGTCAAATTCAACTGTAAACGGCAGTTGCTCTTCTAGCAATTCAGTGGTTTCAGGCTCTGTGGTTACCTGCGTTGTGGTCGTGGCTTGTTCCGACTCTTCCTCTGGTTCTACGCTCCCACAACCAACCAAGAACAACAACCCCAGCATACTCAAACACGCAAGCAATTTTTTCATGGGCGCCTCCTTTAATTTGTAGCGAACAGCGCACCGGTGGCGGGGTCGTAAAGCGCGAAGAAGGTAATCCATTCGCCGCCGCCCGCAAGAAACTCGGTGAGCAAAATCATGTCGCCCAGGCG